>SAMEA104315425__coassemble_1138_pt1 | contig 15487 bp, 15 predicted proteins | sample SAMEA104315425__metabat2_low_PE_034 | metagenome-assembled genome bin SAMEA104315425 (sample SAMEA104315425) | gut metagenome | biome: Monkey gut; feature: monkey-associated habitat; material: faeces | place: China | collected 2013 | reverse complement strand
TTCTGCTAATGGTGGTAATGGCGTAAGAGTTTCAACTATTTTTTCTTTTGAAATATTCGGCTGCGCACCACCTTCTCCTCTTTTTATAAAGGCATTTTTATGTGCCATTAGGAAATAAAATAAATATTTATTAAAAATACCATTAAAAGGCAAACAAGCACAGCAAGCTTGATTTGTAGTTGCAGGAATTGATAAAATGCCAAGCTTACCTATGGTTGCTCCATACATAGCAATAAGCACACTGCCTACGGGGTTTACCTTTACAGATGTTTTTTCTAAGGCTAATTGAGTGATTTTCTCAGGAATGTCTGTTATATAATTATCATTTAAATCTCCAGTTTTTAGCCAAGGAATGTCGCCTCCGTAAAAAGCAGGGGTTGTTCTACTAGGAGTTGCACCAGAACCCCAAGCCCCGATACTTCCTAATCTCACCCACTCCCAACTATCAGGAATATCAAACGGAACTTCTTCGGCTATACATATAGGCTCATTATTACCCACCTTCTCATAAGGCAAATTATCGGAACCTTTAAAAATGTATGACGGATTTTTATCAGGTTTTATTTTCTTTTCTTTTATTAATTTTTCTTTTTCTGCTCTTATTCGTTCAATAAGCACACTAGCTGGTTCATCATTAGGATCTTGTGGCACAAGTTTGCCTTGAACTGCTAATTGTAATATTGAATTTTTTAATTGTTGTGCGTTCATTTTCAACCTTTTAATTTATTTATTTTTACATTTTATTGAAAAATATTGTATTTTGAGTTATAATATAAGTAAGTTAACTCGTGATGGGCTAAAGCTGGGTTCTCGAATGAGAGTAGGCGTAAAGCTTAGAATTCCTTCGCTCCAGGGGTTAGCTTATTTTTTTGCTTTAACCTTTCTTTTATATTATTTATAATGTTTTCAGGATCTTTTTTGATTTCATCAATAATAAAATCTATTATTCTTGGAGAATAAGTATAAGTAATATTTTTAAATTGTTTATGAGGATAGCAGAATTCAATCTTATCTTTTAAGTCATAATAATTACAAAACATTTTATGCAAATTAAATTCTTTTAATAATTTTTTCTTAATTGCAATTTTTGCATTATCTGTACCAAATAAAAATCCATCAGGCAAAATAACTGCAGCACGACCGTTTTCTTTTAATCTATACATTATTACAGACATAAATAAATCAGCTGTTTCACTACTTGCCAAATCATCAGGGAAATGGTTTTTTACATCTTTTTTTTCGTTACCGCCATAAGGTGGATTCATAAGAATTACATTAAATTGATCATCTTCTGTATAATCAAGAACATCCTTTAACAAGGAATTATCATGATAAATGCGTGGTTCATCAATATCATGCAATAACATATTTGTAATACACAACATATAAGGAAATTGTTTCTTTTCAATCCCATATATTGAATTATCAAACGCATCTTGATCTTCTGTTGTTTTAACTTTTTCTTTAAGTTGTTTAAGCCAGCTTGTCAAAAAGCCACCAGTTCCACAAGCAAAATCAGCAGCTTTTTCACCTATTTGTGGATTAATAATTTTTGCCATAAAATCCGTAACAGCACGAGGAGTATAAAATTCTCCGGAAGAACCTGCACTTTGAAGTTCTTTTAAGATTGATTCATAAATTTCTCCAAATGCGTGACTTTCTTCATAATCTCCTAAGTCAAGTTCGTCAATAACATTCAAAACTTGTCTTAATTGAACACCATCTTTCATATACTGATTAGCATCTTCAAATGTTGTTTTTACAATGGCTTTTTTCATTGGGGTTTGAGGTGTAACTTCAAGACTTTTCAATGAAGGAAATAATGTATTATTGACAAAATCAAGTAATTTATCGCCTGTCATTGCATTTCCAGATTTGTCATCTTTTGCCCAATTTCGCCAACGACAAATTTCAGGAATAATTGATTGATAATTATCGTCATCAAATTCCCAGTCTTCCTCTTTAGCGTCGTAAACTTTTAAAAATAGCATCCAAGCTATTTGTTCAATTCTTTGGGCATCACCATTGATACCAGCATCGTTACGCATTATATCTCTTATTCTTTTTACAAATCCAGATAAATTGCTCATCTTAACCTACCATATATATATTATTTTCTAATTCTTTTACAGCTTTTATATAATCTTCTCTTCCGCCAAATAGTTGTGCTATTTTTGCAGGTTTCCCAAATTTATTCAAAGGATCCAATCTTAATACATCAGCGCTTTCAAGTTCAGAAATTCCTGCATTCATATATTTATCAAGCAAGGCTTCTAAAACTTCTTTTGCCGCCCCACTATATTTGCTAAAGAAGTCTCTCTTTTTAACATTATTTGCACGTTCTTGTCTTGTTAATGGTTTTGCACCATAAGCAATATGACAAATAAAATCAAAATCATCAACGTCTGACATATTTTGTTCAGTTTTTAGTGATTCTAAATCAATGCCTTGTTCTCTTAGTAATTCGGTTATCGCAGATTTTTTCTCTTCGGTAGACCAACGTCTTATAAACTGTTCTAATGATGCGGAATAACCCAAAATATTTGATTTTGTGTAATCAATAATATTTTCTTGTTTTAATAATTTCCCATTAGCATCATAAACAGATACTGTTTTTTGAATAACAGATACCGTACAACCATTTTTATCAACTATTGGTTTAACTGTTGGTTGTGGTTTTTCTCCTCCACCATTTCCATCTGCACCACCAGTTTCACCTTTTTTCTTTGGAAAATCTGGATCAATTTCAATCGGTCCATCCCAATCTGGATCAGCAAATAATCTAGTTACATTTCGAAAATCCATAACTGTAAAATTTGTTTTTCCGTCTTTTTCTCTTAAACGAGTTCCACGTCCTATTATTTGCTTAAATTCAGTCATTGAACCAATCATTTTATCGAGAACAATTAATTTTGTCATTTTGCAATCAGCACCTGTTGACAATAACTCCGAAGTCGTAGCTATAACAGGATATTTAGAACTTACAGAAATAAAATAATCCAATTTGCTTTTTCCATATACATCAGTACCAGTTATTCTTACAACATAGTCAGGATTTTCTTTAACCATATCTGAATTCAAATTATTCAATGCTATTCGCATTTGTTCTGCATGTTTTTCAGATGCACAAAATACAATTGTTTTTGCCATTCTATCTGTAGATTTTAAATATTCTGTAATTTCATTTGCAACTTGATAAATTCTGTCTTCAATAGTGATATTATAGTCGTAATCACTGTTTGTATAAATTCTATCTTCAATTAAATTCCCGTCAATATCACATTGACCTTTTCTCGGTCTCCAACCTTCACCAATATCAGTTTTTACATTTATTACTTTAAATGGAGCAAGAAAACCGTCATCTATACCCTCTTTTAAGCTGTAAGTATAAACAGGTTCTCCAAAGTAACTTAAATTTGATGCATATTTTGTTTCTTTTGGCGTCGCAGTCATGCCGATCTGAGTGGCTGATGAAAAATAATCAAGAATTCTTCTCCAACGACTTTCTTCTTTGGCAGAGCCTCTATGGCACTCATCTACGATAATTAAATCAAAGAAATCTGGTGAGAATAGTTCGCTATAATGTTCTTTGTCATCATCACCAATAAGTTGCTGGTACAAAGAAAAATAAACTTCATAAGCCGTAATAGTTGTTTTATTATCTTTTGCAAAATTTACTTTGTGAATAGTTTTTTCCAAAGGTGCAAAGTCTTGCTGAATTGATTGGTCAACTAAAATATTTCTGTCGGCAAGATATAAAATTTTCTTCTTTAAACCACTTTTGATTAAACGGTAAACAATTTGAAAAGCAGTATAAGTTTTGCCTGTACCAGTTGCCATTACCAGTAATAATCTTTCTTGTCCTCTTGCAATAGCCTCTAAAGTTCTATTAATTGCAATTCTTTGATAATAACGTGGAGGATAAGTTTTGCTACTTGAATAATATGGTTGTTTTATGATTTCTACTTCTTTTTCACTAATTGCTTTACCATTATTTCCTTGAGAATTATATCTTGTAATTAGTTCTTCATATGTTGGAAATTCTTCTAATGGAATATTCCTTTCCAATCCCGTTAGAAAATCGTGTTCCACAAAACCATCACCATTAGAACTATACGCAAAAGGAATATCTAACATTTGAGCATACATCATAGCTTGTTGCAAACCATGAGATACAGAATGTTTATTGTCTTTAGCTTCAACAATTGCTATTGGATTATTAGAATTAATATATAAAATATAATCAGCTTTTTTAGGTTTTTCTCTTGAAATTAAATTTCCTTTTAAATTGATTTTACCATCAGTAAATTTAACTTGTGTTTCCATCGTTATTTTATCTTTCCAACCTTTAGATGATATGGCAGGAGTGATAAAATTAAGTTTTATATCTTCTTCAGTCATTTGACTTTTAGGAATTATAGGACTCATATGAACACCTTTCAACTTCTGATAATAAAAACTTATAGGAAGTTGACTTAATTGTATCATGAAAATATTCCTTAGTTTGTTGTGTAACAATGCTGATATAATTTCATTAAAGCGTATACCTATGTCAAAAACGAACAGAAATTATAAAATTAATTTTTAAAATAAGTATTTGTCTTTTGGGTTATAATAATATTGAGGATAAACCATGCCAAACTATAAACATTATCGAGAATCAATATCAAATGAACTTATATCAATAAAAGACCGTGTCCGCGATTTTGTAAATCACTTTCCTGAAGATGGCCGTTATAAAGAAATTATTTTGAAAAATGTTTTATTAAAGCATTTACCAAAAACTGTTTCAATTGGTACAGGATTTGTTATGTGTGAGAATCATCAACCTACATCACAAATAGACATAATAATTTATGACAACCGAATACCTCCATTATTTCAAGTAGACGATTTTGTTATTGTAGTTAAGGAAAGTGTTCTTGGAATTATTGAAGTAAAATCAAAATTATATAAAAGCAAATTTAATGAAATTAATAAAAAAGCGCATAAAAATGGGCAACTTATTGTAGGAGAGGATAATTTAAAACCACTTTTTAACGGAATATTTGCATACGAAACTGATTTAGATTCTAATGATTGTTTTTTATCAAATCCTATTATTCTATCATTAAAAGAATATCATGGCCAAGTTCGGGATATATGTTTTGGAAAAGATATTTTTATGAAATATTGGCATAGTGATACGCAACGTAATTTTACACAAGATGAACACTGTGGTTTTTATAAACTTGAAGACTTATCTTTTGGATATTTTATTTCTAATCTACTAGAGTCAATACTAATTAATGTAAATCAAAATGGTTGCTATGTTCATAATTGTGTACAACATACAGATGTATTTTATCAGTATTTGTATCCATTAATTGAAAATGGCGGAAAAGAAAACTTTTCAATTGAAAATTGGAAAGTAATATTCGATTAAACGGATCTCCATCTCATAGTTAATTACATCTTGTTCTGTATGTTAAATTACATCCACTATTATTTTACAGTTTTATTGTTTAACGCAAAGAGGTCCTTTTAGATAAATTTAAAATATCCGATTAATATGGAATTTCACCTCCATATTAATCGAACGCTGTTTTTAGTTTTCAACTAAATCTGCCCAATGTCCATGTTGGAGATTTCCATACAAAATTTCTGACATTCTTGTTATTTTATAAATATGTTCGTCATTTTTACTCAATTTTCTTGATAAATCGCATTCATATCGGCTATTACATTTCCTACAATTATAATTTGCTCTTGAACAATCTTGATTATACCTAGTAAAATACCCGTATTTTTTAACAAAAATTCTTCTCGCTAAAATACGATACTTTCTTAATTCTTGTGCAGGTCGAATATAACCATTAAAATATCTGTCAAATTCTTTTATAAAAAGTTTTTCGTCCATAATTGTAAGACATAAACGTTTTGAAAATCCTCTCTTACAAACATACTTAGGACAGGGGATTTCTGTTTTAATCCTCTTAACAATGGTTCTAACATCAAAATCCCACTTACGTGCTTCATAATCTCTTATCATTCGTCTAAAATAATGAATGTAATCAATTTTTCCAAAATTTTTATAAATTGTATGTCTAAGTGATGAAACCATATTTACCTCCTTTTCATTATTCTAAAAATACACTTCACCACTATTAACAACAATTCTCAAACTCATTTGTTGTGAAATACCAACTCGCAATTTTTGTAACAAAATTATAATAAATGTAAAAATCACCATAATTTCATGGCAATTATTTGATTTTACCTTTCTTTTATAAGACAACATAATAGTGTAAGTGAGGTAAATTATGAATATAAATCCGATTAATATTGTAAATACAGCAAAAACAGCAATGAACAACATTGCTTCAAATTTTAAAGGCAATGAAAACGCTGTTAACAACAAAGGTTTAAAAGCTGACACTGTACAAATTTCTAAAACATCAGCCAATGCAACACCTGAAACTAAAATGCTTTCAGCTGTTAACAAAATTTTAGATGAAGACTTAAACTTACAAAAAGGTGAAGCTGTAGTCGTTAAAGCCGACAAAACGCACGTACCTTTCTTAAAAGTCTTTGCAGAAGAAGCTTACAAACGTGGTGCCAAAGATGTTCACGTAGAAATCGCGCAACCAGAAATTGATGCACTTCAAAAGAAATATTGCAAAGAACCGGATTTTGCATACAAGCAAAAACGTACTGAATACTACGAAAAACAAGGTGCTAAAACAATTAATTTTGACGCAAATAATGACCCTTATAAATTATCAAAACTTTCTGCAAAAGAAACAGAAGATGTTAAAAAGACTGTAAAAACTGAAATTCCTGAACATATTGAAAAGAAATTATCAGACGCATTTAATGAAAAAGAAGTTTTCCATACATTATTAAATGTTCAAAAAGGTCAACCAATTTCAATTTCAGCAGAACGTGAACACGAAAAAAATGTTTTAAAATTTGTTGAATATGCTTACAAAAACGGCTCTGGCCCAATTGATGTAAACTATACAGAACCGGGAGATCCTGTAGGTAAAGCTAAATTAAAATACGCATCAGAAGATGCCTTAAAAGATGTTCCTTCATACGTTGCAGATACTTGGAGAGAACGAATTGATAGAAAAACTGCAAGATTATTCTTAGAAGGGAAAGACCCTGAAGGTATGGCAGATGTTGACCCTAAACGTATCGTTATGCAAACAAAAGCAGTTAACGAAGTTGTAAAACCTATTAGAAAATCAGGTCCTGAAAGCCAATGGAACATTATTTATGCACCAACAACAATGTCTGTTAAAAAGACTTATGCAGATATTCCAGACACAATGAAAGCTCTTGAAAAAGCAGCAGAAGATGCAAAAAATATTAACCGTGTTGGTGGACTTGATGCCCACGCAGCGAAATTGGAATCTGTTGCAGATAAAATGAATAAATACCAGTTCAAAGAAATTCACTTCTACAGTGTTGATCCAGAAACTAAAAAACCAGACGGTAAAACTGATTTACACGTAGGAATGCACGAAAAATCAAGATTTAGAGCAGCTGCAAAAGAAACAGATGACGGCGTAAGATATATGGCAAACACCCCAACAGAAGAAGTTTTCTCATCACCTGATAAAACAAAAACAAACGGTTGGGTATCAACAACGTTGCCACTTTGCTTGAATGGTAATCTTGTTGAAGGTATCAGAATGCGTTTTGAAAACGGTAAAGCGGTAGAAGTTTATGCTGATAAAAACCAAGAACTTTGGAGAGAACATATCAATTCTGCAAAAGGTGGAGATATGTTAGGTGAAGTTGCACTTGTTGCAGATTCTCCAATTTTCAAAACAGGTAGAGTATTTAATAATACGCTTTTAGACGAAAACGCTGCTTGCCACATCGCAGTTGGCGCAGGCTTTGATGATTGCTTAGACGGAGCACAAGATATCAAAGACTACAAAGAAAGACAAAAATACATGGACGCAAATAACATAAATGATTCAAACATTCATACAGACTTTATGATTGGTGGACCAAACGTAGTTGTAGAAGGTATTACTGCTGACGGCAAAAAAGTAACACTTATCCAAGACAATCAATTCCAAATTTAATTGATAAATTAATATTTTAGAAGGCGAAACGATTTGAAAAATCGTTTCGCCTTCTTTGTTTTATATCTTTGTGCTATTTTATTATTCGGTAAGTAGGTAAAAATGATATATCTATTAATAGCAACAATATGTTTTTCATTGTCTTTTGGTTTAATCAAAAGTCAACTGACAACCCTTCCAACTGATTTTGTTGTTATGCTTAGACTTCTTTTTGCTTTCATAATATTTTTACCTTTCATAAAAAACTTTAATCTAAAAACGCACATTAAAGCCTTTATTATCGGTATAATTCAATTTGGCATAATGTATTTTTCATTTCTAAAAGCGTTTCAATTTCTACAAGGTAATGAAGTTGCCCTCTTAACAACATCAACGCCAATATTTGTTGCGATTTGGGCTTCTCTATTTGGAGACAAATTCAAATTTGTTTATATCCTTTGTATTCTAATGTCAGTCTTAGGTGCAGGTATCGTTGTTTGGCAAAACCTTGAATTTTCTCAAATAGTAAAAGGTATTCTTTTAATGGAAACATCAAATTGCACCTTCGCTCTAGGTCAAGTCCTATGGAAAAAATTTATACCAAATAACAAAAAAGCCGAAAGTCTTATGGCAAGTACATATTTCGGAGCATTTTTCTTCATTTTACCATTTGTAATTCTAAACAACGAGTTATCAACAATATCGTTAACTCTCCCACAATTTCTATCAATCTTGTATCTTGGTATTGTACCAACAGGTATAGGTTTTTACCTATGGAACAAAGGTTCAAAGCTAGTAACTAGTTCAACTCTAGCAATTATGAACAATTTAAAAATACCATTTGGTGTTCTATTTTCTATCTTATTATTCAACGAAAAAATAAACCTTTTGAATTTCGCCATTGGTTCTTCAATAATCTTAATAGCAATCCTCATAATGCACTTGAGCACAAAATCTCAAAAACGTTAAAACTTGACTTTAAAATTTTGACTTTGTAAAATAGTCTAAAGGGTTTTTACAAATGGAACAAAACAAAATTAGTGCAAGTCTTGAAGATTACATTGAAGCAATTCATCAAATTTCTCAAGAAAAACAAGTCGTAAAAGCGATTGATTTATCAAAGAGATTAGATGTTAAGCGTTCATCAGTTGCAGAAGCTATCAAAAATTTGCAAAAACGAGAACTTGTTACATACGAAAATAACGACATACTTTTAACTGAAAAAGGTCTAGAAATTGCAAAAGAAGTCATAACTAGACACACAACGTTATACAATTTCTTTGCAAAAATCTTAAATGTAGATTCAGAAGAAGCGCAACTTAATGCTTGCAGAGTTGAACACGTTATCACAGACAACGCTTTTAAAAATTTATCAAAATTTGTAGATGAAAATTTGAAGGATTAAAATTATAATAAAAAGAGGGCTGAACGAATTGTCGTTCAGCCCTCTTTTTATCTTTAAATTATTTATTCTTGAGTTTTTTCTTTGTTTTCGGTCTCATCTGAATTTTCTTCAACTTCAACTTCAACAACTTCTTCTGAAACCTCGCTAACTTCAATAACGTCAGGAATATTCAAGATAGCTTTTTTCTTTTTCTTTTTGTGTTTTTTCTTTTTAGGTTTTTCTTCTGAATCTGTAGTCTCATCTTCTGATTTTTCTTCTTCAGAATTTTCGTTTTCAGACTCTGTTTCTTCTACTTCATCATCAGACTCTTCAGATTCTTCTTCGTCGTCATCATCAGAAGTTTCTTCATCATCTTCTTCTGAGTTATCTTCATCGTCTTCAGACTCTTCTAAAGCTTTTAATTTTTCTTCTAATTCTTTTTTAGCTTCGTCTTCTGCTTTCAATGTTGCTTCAATCTCTTCTTCTTCTTTTGCTCTAATCACAGGAATTGAAAGCATTAATGCAACAGATTCACCATCATTTTCAAAGTTCAAATCCAATGCTTCTTTATCCATTTCTACGTACTTAGAAAGAAGGTCAATTAATTCGCCTCTCATTCTTTCAAGTAAATATGGATTTAAATTAGTTCTATCTTGCATTAAAACAAGTTTTAATCTATTTCTTGCAACATTTTTTGATTCGTCAGCTTCTTTTTGTTCAACGTTTGAAAAGAAGCCAACAATTTTATTATATAGTCCAGCGAAAATATCCTTCATTCTCTACTCCTTACCAAACAAACCTTTAAAAAATCTAATAACTTTTGACATAAAATCTTGTGGTTCATCAATATCCAAGAACGGAACTTCTTCACCCAAAATTCTTCTTGCTATATTTTGATAAGCTTGACCTGCAAGTGATTTTTCATCATTTACGATAGGCTCACCTTTGTTTGTAGAAGTGATAATACCTGTATCTTCTGGAACAATACCGATAACTTCTGTAGAAAGAATTTCTTGAACATCTTCTACACTCATCATATCATTTGATTTAATCAAGTTTGGTCTAACTCTGTTAATCAAAAGTTTATGACTTTCGATATGTTCTTTTGATTCCAAAAGACCGATAATTCTATCAGCATCTCTAACAGCTGACATTTCTGGAGTTGTAACAACGATTGCATCTGTAGCTGGAGTTGTAGCATTTTCAAAGCCTTGTTCAATACCAGCAGGGCAGTCGATTACGATATAATCATTATCTTCTTTTAATTCTTCACAAATTGTTTTTAATTGGTCGCCTGTAATAGCTGTTTTATCTCTTGTTTGAGCAGCAGCCAATAAGCATAAGTTAGGATTTTTCTTATCTTTTACTAAAGCTTGTCTCAATTTGCATCTTTCTTCAACAACATCAACGATTGTATACACGATGCGGTTTTCCAAACCAAGTAAAAGGTCTAAGTTTCTTAAACCTAAATCTGTATCAATAAGAACAACTTTTTTACCTTGTTTAGCAAGAGCTGTTCCGATATTAGCAGTAGTAGTAGTTTTACCTACGCCACCTTTACCAGATGTGATTACTAATACTTTACCTGTCATTATTTCTCCTTGTTTTCAAATGTAGTATTTATAACAATTTTATTATCTTCAATTCTAGCTTCTTCTGGAGTGTAAGAAGATTCTTTGTGAACATAAGGAATGTTTACAGTATCAAGTCTTCTTGCATAGCAGTTAGCAATTCTAAGTTGAATACCGTTCAATTTCAAAGCTCTAATTGTGGCGTTTTCGTTACCTTTAGAACCAGCATGAGCAATACCACCTAAAACACCCCATACGCAAATATCACCACGAGCAATAATTTCACTTCCTGGGTGAGCATCACCGATTAAAACAATGTGTCCGTCATAAGTAACTGTTTGACCTGAACGTAAGTTTTGTTTCAAGTATAGAGTTGTCAATTTTGATAAATCTTCTGTATCTGTTCCAGATTCAATAATATCTTCAACTTCCATTGATTCGTAAGGTTCTTTTTCTAATAAACCTTCTTCAACAGCAAGTTCTTTGAAAGCAGTGTGGTCATCGTTGTTTTCAAATAAAACAACCGATTCTTCATCAGAATTGAAATCGCTTTCTTCTGGTTTAATTTCTGGAACTTCTATTTCATTTTTAAACTCAATTACTTGAATATTAGCTTTTTCAGCTGCATCTTTTGTTTCTTGAGAATTTGTATCAACAAAATTCAAAGTGCAATCCATTGATTCAATTAAAGCTTTAATACTCAATAATTGAGATTGACTTAAAATTACATCTTCTAATTTTAAACATATTTTTTTATTTTTAGTTTCCGGCATATCTAATATTGAACTAAGTTCATAAATCACATCAGCAGCGTTTTTTGCGTTACTTAGATTTACTATAAAGCCGTTTTCTACAAAACCGTTTTCCAATTTAATATCCTTTCAATATCTTTACAAAGTAATATTATATTAAACATTTGTTAAGTTCAAGAAAAATTTATTCTTTTGTAGTATAAAATCAATAGAAGAGGGCGAAAGATATGTTAACATTAGACAAAATTTATAAAGCAGCACACACATTAAAAGGCACTGCGAGACTTACCGACTTAATTCCAGCGCCAAATCTTAATCCGGAAAGCGAAATCTATTTGAAGGCTGAAAACCTACAATTAACAGGTTCTTTCAAGCTTAGAGGCGCATTTTATAAGATTTCAACTTTGTCAAAAGAAGAAAAAGAAAAAGGTATCATAGCTTGTTCAGCCGGTAATCACGCACAAGGGGTTGCTCTTTCAGCGCAAAAAGCTGGTATTAAAGCAACAATATTTATACCAAGTATTGCACCAATCTCAAAAATTGAAGCTACAAGAAAATATGGAGCAGAAATAAAATTGATTGACGGTGTTTACGATGATGCTTACAATGCAGCAGTAAAATATCAGCAAGAAACAGGTGCAATCTTTATTCACCCATTTGATGATGATGAAGTTATTGCAGGACAAGGCACAATCGGTCTTGAACTACTTGAGCAATTACCAGAACTTGATGCGGTAATCGTTCCAATCGGTGGTGGCGGATTGATTTCAGGTGTTGCATTTGCTATTAAAACTTTAAATCCTAAATGCAAAGTTTACGGTGTGCAAGCACAAGGTGCTAAAAGTATGATTAACGCTCTTGAACATCACGAAATTGAAACTCTTAAATCAGTTGCAACATTCGCAGACGGTATCGCTGTTAAAACTCCTGGGGAAAACACTTTTGATATCTGTTCTAAATATGTTGATGAAGTTATTTCAGTATCAGACGACGAAATTGCAACAGCAATCCTAACTCTTATTGAGCAACAAAAACTTATTGCAGAAGGTGCAGGCGCTGTTTCAGTTGCAGCAGCTATATTCAATAAATTACCTATCAAAGGTAAAAAAGTAGCTTGTATCGTTTCTGGCGGTAATATTGACGTAAATATTTTATCAAGAGTAATTAACAGAGGTCTTTTAACTTCTGGTAGATTGACTGACTTAACTATTGAACTTTTAGATAAACCAGGTCAATTAAGAGAAGTTTCTACAATCATTGCAGAACACGGCGCAAACGTTATTAAAGTAAGCCATAAACAAGGTGGCAAAGGTACTGATATTAACGGTTGTTTCTTGAACGTAACTATGGAAACAAAAAATCATCAACACCTTGAAGAAATTAAACAAGCTTTTGAAAAAGCAGGTTATAAAATCAAAGAAAATAAATAAGAGGTAAAAAATGAAAAAAATAATTTATACAAAAAACGCACCAGAACCAATTGGACCATATTCACAAGCAATTTTGGTTAACGATACATTGTACGCATCTGGTCAAATTGCAATCAATCCAGAAACGGGCGATTTTGTTGACGGTGATATAAATATGCAAACAGAACAAGTTTGCAAAAATATAAAAGCAATCCTAGAAGCATCTGGAATGACATTTGAAAATGTTGTAAAAACAACTTGTTTTCTAGCCTATATTTCAGATTTTTCTAACTTTAACAAAGTTTATTCAGAATATTTTGTTTCAAATCCTGCACGATCATGTGTTGCAGTAAAAGAATTACCAAAGAACGCATTGGTGGAAGTAGAGATTATAGCTACAAAATAGACCATGCCAATTAATAAAAAATCCATGCTTTCGGGCATGGGTTTTTTAATGTTTTTACAAAACTTCATAAAAAATAGCAAAAAATGAAATCATGAAAACATGCGCCAATCATGGGTTTCCATGGTTTGAAAGCCGAGAACCATGTAATAGCACATGTTTAAAACCCTTATACATTGCTAAAATCAAGACTTCATGCATGTTTGCATGGTATGTTGCGAAATGTGAATATAGGGCTAAAATTGGCTTGAAAAAAGAACCTTAGTACTTATAATGTTATTAAAGCAATGTTAACAAAGCTTTTCAAAGCAATTGAAGCATGCTTTATGGGGTAAAAACTGCATGAAATCTATATTGTTTCATGTGTCAATAGTTGATTAAAAATATATACAAAAAACATAATCTTGGAGGAAAATATAAGTGTTTAGAAGTCGTGACATGGGCAGAGCTGTAGCCGTTAGAAGATGGACACCAACAGCATTAGATTGTTACAAAAGAGGCTGTAACTGCGAAGGCTGTTTTTATAAAGATTTCTTTTCAGGCTCTTCACAAAAATGTCAAATGAAAGCTTCTGTACTTGAATTAGTAAGAGTACTTGGCACGCCTGACGTTGAAATTCAACAAATTATTAATGACTAATTAACAATACAATTGATTTATTTTTATGTTTCTTATATTGTTAATATAACGAAAGAAGCATTAAATATTGGAGGTTTATCAAAATGCACATATACGTAAACGGTAGAAATATTGAAATAACAGACGCAATCAAATCTTATGTAAAAGAAAAAATCGGTAAGGTTGCTGGTCACTATGATCAAATTCATGGTATCGAAGTAGTTTTATCTGTTATTAAAAATCCTGCTGCAAGCGAAAAACACGTTGCTGAAGTTACTTGTAAATTAAATACAACTTCTATCCACTTAGAAGAAACAGCTGAATCTATGTATGCAAGCATTGATTTACTTTCAGATAAATTATTAAGACAAGTTCAAAAACATAAAGACAAAGCTTTAACTTCAAAAGATAAAGCATCTTCAATCAGAACAGAAGCTGCTCCAAGCAATGATGAAGAAGATATCATCGTTGAAGTAAAAGCTATTGAAGACTAATTTTACTTTATGATTAACAATAAAAAAATTATCGTAATTATGCCAGCATATAATGCTGAAAAAACTTTAAAGCAGACTTACGAAGAAATTTATAGAGATTTCGTCGATGAGATAATTCTTGTCGACGATTTTTCAAATGATAAGACCTTAGAAGTTGCAAAAGAGTTATGCATAAAAACTATTAGCCACGATAAAAATATGGGTTATGGAGCAAACCAAAAATCTTGCTACAAATCAGCATTAGAAAACAGTGCTGATATTGTAATTATGTTGCACCCAGATTATCAATACACACCAAAATTGATACCTGCAATTGCTTCTATGCTTGCATTTAAAGAATATGATGCAGTTATTGCATCAAGAATGCTCGGTAATTCTGCACTAAAAGGTGGAATGCCTTTGTACAAATTCTTGGCAAATAAATTTTTAACTACGTTTGAAAATATTTGCTCTGGTGAAAAATTATCAGAATATCATACAGGCTTTAGAGGGTTTACACGAAAAAGTTTAGAAAATATTCCTTATGAAAAATTGAGTAACGATTTTCTATTTGATAATGAAATCCTTGCCTTGTTGATGTTCAAAGGTTTTAACATTGGAGAAATTTCTTGCCCTACAAAATATTTTAAAGAAGCATCTTCAATAAACTTTGTACGCTCATGTAAATATGGCTTGGGCGTTTTGAAGGTTAGCTTGGAATATTTACTAGCAAGAATAGGTCTAAAATCTGGTATTTTTAAATTTTAGAAAAATAGAGGCGAAGCCTACGGCTTCGCCTCTATTTTGTTTAAACCAA
>SAMEA104315425__coassemble_1089_pt1 | contig 16093 bp, 15 predicted proteins | sample SAMEA104315425__metabat2_low_PE_034 | metagenome-assembled genome bin SAMEA104315425 (sample SAMEA104315425) | gut metagenome | biome: Monkey gut; feature: monkey-associated habitat; material: faeces | place: China | collected 2013 | reverse complement strand
TACCGTATCTATTATCATACAAGTGTTTTGTCAAGCTTTCATTAACACCAACTGCAGGAGCTTTTAATTTACCTTGTTCTTCTAAAGCTTTCAATCTAATAATACCAGTAGTTGTTTCTTCTGTAGAACCAATAATATGTTCTGCAAGTTCTGGTTTTTCTTCATAAATAGTTGCCATAATATCACAACCGTCATCAATAATGATATTAGGATTATGTTCTAAAGCAACTCTTACGTGCTCTCTATAAGTCTCAACAGATTCACCAGCGTAACCGTAAACAGGAATGCCCCAATATTTAACCAATCCTGCGGCAACGTCATCTTGTGTAGACAATGGGTTTGATGCAACTAAAACCGCATCAGCGCCACCAGCCTTCATTACAGTACACAAAGCGGCTGTATCTTTTGTAACGTGTACGCAAGCTGACAATCTCAAACCTTTAAAAGGTTGTTCTTTTATAAATCTTTCTTGAATACTTCTCAAAACAGGCATATCTCTCAATGCCCATTCGATATTGTTTTTGCCTTGTTCAGCAAGCTCAATATCTTTTATATCACAATTTAACATAGTTTCTACCATTCTAATCCCTTTCGTAAGCTAAACTTATTGTTAATGTAGTCTTATCGACATCAGTAATTGCCCAACGTAGAGGTACAATGCCTTGCTTTTTAAGTTCTGTTTCAACATATTCTGTCGAAACATTTTCTACGTTTTTAATCTTTACACAATCAGACAATATCATTACAAAAACCTATTCAACAGTAACAGATTTTGCCAAGTTTCTAGGTTGGTCAACGTCTTTACCTAAGAATTCTGCAATATGATATGCTAACAATTGTAGAGGAACGATTGCCATAATTGGTGAAATCAATTCGTGAACGTGAGGAACATTCAATACGTAATCGAATAATTCATCAAGTTTTTCATCTGTTGAATCAGTAAGAGCAATCATTCTTGCGTTTCTAGCTTTTGATTCTTGTGCATTTGAAAGAATTTTTTCATAAACTTTACCGCTCATCATAATTGATAATACTGGTAAAGTTTCGTCCAACATTGCAATAGGACCGTGTTTCAACTCGCCTGCAGGATAACCTGTTGCGTTGATATAACTGATTTCTTTTAATTTTAAAGCACCTTCTAATGCAGTAGCATAGTTTATACCTCTTGCAATAAAGATGAAGTTTTTAGAGCTTGAATACATTCTAGCGCATTTTTGAATTTTATCAGTTTTTGATAACAATAATTCAATTTTTTGTGGCAATAGAAGTAATTCATTTTTAATAGTTTTAAGGTCTTCTGCATCAGCTGAACCTTTAATTTCAGCTAAATGAAGAGCTAATGCGTAAAATGCCATTAATTGAGCTACGTAAGATTTTGTAGCAGCAACTGAAACTTCGATACCAGCATTTACTGGAACTAAGCTATCAGCTTCACGAGCCATTGCACTATCAGGTCTATTTGTAATAATTAAAATGTGAGAACCTCTAGCTTTTGATTGTCTTACAGCTGTCAATGTATCAGCTGTTTCACCTGATTGAGAAACACCAATTACAAGTGTATGTTCGTCTGTAACTGTTTTTCTGTAAATATATTCACTTGATGCTTCAACATCAACTGGAATTTCACAAAGTTCTTCGATAATATATTTACCAACCAATGCTGCGTGAAGAGAAGTACCGCAAGCAACAACTTGAATACGATTCAAATCTTTTAATTTAGATTTGTCTAGTTTAACTTCTTCAAGTTTAATTGGTTCATTTGCAGAGTGCAATTTGCCTGACAAGAAATTTCTGATAACATCTGGTTGTTCATTAATTTCTTTAAGCATAAAGTGTTTATAACCCATTTTGCTCAACGCAATTGGTTCCCAAGGAAGAAGTTCAACTTTTTGTTTAACTTCATTGTTATCAGCATCATAAATATGAATTGAATTTGCAGTTAAAACCGCAACTTGATTTTCGTCTAAATAAATAGCTTTTTTAGTATATTCAATAACAGCAGGAACGTCAGATGCCGCAAAGTTTTCGCCTTCACCAACACCTAATAACAACGGAGCGTTTCTACGTGTTGCAATGATTGTGTTTGGAACATCTTGATGAATAACGCATAGAGCATAAGCACCTTCAAGTCTCTTTGTAGCAAGTCTTACAGCTTCTTTTAAATCGTTTGTTTCAGAATAAATTTGAGCTACTAAGTGAGCAACAACTTCTGTATCAGTTTCTGATTTAAAAATTGAACCTTTTTCAATTAATTCAGCCTTGATTTCAGCAAAATTTTCAATGATACCGTTGTGAACAAGAGCTAATTTACCACAATTACAAGTATGTGGGTGAGCATTGATTTCATTAGGTACACCGTGAGTTGCCCAACGAATATGACCAATACCTACGTTTGCTGTTTTGATTTCATCTTCTTTTGTTGCCAAAAGGTCTTTTAAATTTTGTAATTTACCTTCAGCTTTATAAATTTTAGTTTTGCCGTCAGCTAAAAGTGCAACCCCAGAAGAATCATAGCCTCTATACTCAAGAGAGCTTAAACCTTTTGTTAAAACTTCGGCTACATTTTTTTCGCCAACATATCCTACAATACCGCACATAATATATTAATAACCTTTCTAAATTTCCTTCTATACTTTCAATATTTTATCATAAAAACGCCACTTGCAATGTATTTTTATTAGTTGTAAATTAAGATTATATAAAGATAGAAAAAGGAGAATATATGAAAAAGTTTTTAGTATTAATTTCAATATTTTTTGTTGGTTTATCAGCAAATGCAGTAAATGTTACCGCTGACTTTTCTGATACATACATCAACGAAGATTTTATTACAATGGAAAACATTTGGCATAAATTAGGGAAAAGAGAAGAAAAACTAAACACAATCGGTTCAAAAATTCTAAGTGCCAATAAAATTCCTAACAGAGTTAACTTCGTACTTCTTAGAGGTAATTACACAGTAAACGCTATGACATATTATTCTACAAAAACAATAAAAGTTTATGCTGGTCTTTTTAATTACATAGATAACGATGACGAATTAGCAGCCGTATTATCTCACGAAATCGCACACGATATGGATTATTACGACGGTTTTGGCAAATTGATTGCGATGAAATTCAACAGCAAATCATACGAATACAAAGCTGACGAAAAAGGTATTGATTATATGGTAAAAGCCGGATACAATCCAGTTGCAATGATTACAATAATGAACAAAATCGGTGGTGAAAGCATTTTTGATTGGGGAACATTCACATCTCACCCAAAAACATCTTCTAGATTAATGAGAGATTACGAATATATCTACAGAAAATACCCAAGCTACTTAACAAGTCCAATGACAAAAAATATTCATTACGTAAATTGGACAAACACTGCTAGCAAAGATATTCAAAAATTCCAACAACGTGAAAAAGAAAAAGCTGCAAAAAGAGGAAACCTATAATGCTAAAAAGACTAATTCTAGCACTAGTTTTAATATTTTGTACTCAACAAGTTTTTGCAGAAGAAGTTGCAATACAAATAATTCCTGAAAAAGAATATAAAACTAGTAATGACAGCATTAAAGAAGGTGATTTTTTAAACTTTGTACTTGTTAACGATGTCAAAAATTATAAAAAAGGCGAGGTCGTAGTAGGCTTAGTCAGCGAAGTTAAAAACAATGGTTATGGAGGCAAACCCGCAACCGTTTATATTGAACAATTTTCAATAAAAGGAAAACCTTTAAAAGGTATAATTTATCAAAAAGGTAACAACCACCCAATATTTTTTGAATACTTCAGCGGTGCAGATAGCCAAAGTCTTGGGTTTTCACCAATTAGAGGTGGGGAAGTTTTCTTTAAACCAAACAAAGATATTTACACATTGTATTTAAAGGATTAATTATGAAAAATTTATTTTTGATTTTAATTTGTCTAATAACTTTTGCACCTATTGCAAGTGCAGAAAAATTACCTATAAAAATAACTCCGACACAAACAATTTCAACACATTATGACGAAATCGAAGTTGGAGATTGGTTAAAATTCAAAACTACAAATGACGTTTATTACAAAAATAAAATTCTAATAAAAAAAGGAGCTTCAATTACAGGAATTGTTGACAGCTTGCACGAAAACGGTTTAGTTGCTGATAATGCGGAAATAGTTATCAAAACATTTTACGTTAGAGATGTTAATAACAACCTAGTTAAAATAAATTATCCATTAACGATAGGTAGAAGTAACTCTGTCTGCAAAGGTCTTGGAGACAAGACTGTTAAATACATTGGCGTAATTTTTAGAGGAAACGAAATAAAAGTTGAACCTGAAACTGTTACTTACAATTTATTTTTAACAAAATAATCATTCAGAATATCTACGTTTCATTATTAGGTTATTTTTTTCATTGTATGCATTTGCGCCAACCCAGTGTGCAATAAGTTTTTCGTCTGGTGAATAAATATATGTTTCGCCTTTAGAAACTCTTACTCCCATATTTATTAATTCGCCTGTTGTTGAGTATTTATAAAAGTTGTAAGGATATTTTAAACCGTCCTTTTTATCAACATTGATTAAATATCCGTTTGCATCGTAGTAATAAACATAATATGGATCATCTTTGTACAAAATTCCATAAGTAGAATCAGAGAAAAAAGCTAGCGTTCTATCTTTTAACTCTAAATTCCCATTGATAATATTTTGTAAATTAGCTTGATTTTCATAATCATAAATTTTGTCTTTAAAAGTGTCTTTATTAATTCTATATGCAATTCCGTCTACTACACGTTCTCTTGCAGAATTAACGTTGTATTCAGCAGAACCATAAAATACAGCATCTGCAAAAGCACAAGATGAGCCCAATACAACAAAGGTAAAAAATATAGCCAAAAGTTTTCTTATAGTCATAGTCTTTATTTAAGGATAAATTTTAATAAGTCAAAAAGTTGTGTTATGATTAAGGTACTATGGAAGAAAAAATCAGAAATTTTTGGAATAAATATAAAAAGCAAACAATAATTGCGGTAATTGTAGTACTATCCTTGTTCAAAATACATTCAGTTCTTTCTGAAAGAGTTGTTTTAACTCCAGACAAGGTTTATGAAATAAACACATTACCAAATGTTTGCGCAAACACAAAAGCTGGAGGATTTTCAGACTTATTTTTCAAAGACGGTAATTTATACATCTTAACTGATAGAGGACCAAACAGCGAACCTCGATTTATCGGAGATAAAGAAGTTCGTATTTTCTATTGCCCAAACTTAGTACCGACAATTTATGAAACAAAATTTATGCCAAATGGAGGTATAAAAGTTTCTGGCAAAGGTAAAATCGAAGGTACAACCGGATTGCCAGTAGATGAAAATACTGATTGTTTAGGCATTTCTCCGAATGGAGACCTATTAAACCCACAACTAAGCGGTGCTGATACAGAATCATTTATTATTGATAAAAAAGGCAATTACTGGGTTGGTGAAGAATACTACCCTTCTATAATCAAGGTTAGCAAAGATTTTAAAGTTGAAAAACGTTTTGCACCTATAAATTCTCAACTCATAAATTCTAAAATTGAATACATTTTACCAGAAGAATTAAACTCTATTCAAAAGAATATGGGTTTTGAAGCAATGGCATATAATGGTAGAAATCATATTTACGTCTTTACTCAAAGTGCACTAAAAGGTGAATTTTACGGAAGAATTATAAAATTCAATATAAACACTGAACGAGTAGAAAAAGTTTATAAATACGATATCAACGCTGATTCAAAAGTTTCTGGCGCAGTAATGCTAAATAACAACACGATTTTGACGGTTGAATTTAGAGACGGTATTCACCAAATAAGAAAATTAAAACTTAACGGCAACAAAATAAAGAGCAAACAAGTTTATCCGTTGACAGGTTTGAACCATATTGACAGCGATACAAAAATCGAAGGTATTGCTTTAGGCAAGAAAAAATTATACATCATAAACGACAACGATTATGGCGTTAGCGAAAAAAATAGACAAGACAATTTTATAATAGAATTTACTCTAAAATAATTGTAAAATTAATATCACTTTTTGAATTTGTATTGTCAGGATTTTCTTTCCAAAGTTTTATTTCAAACGTAGCAGGGAAAGATTTTACATCAAAGAATAATTCTTCTTGAAAAGCGACATTATCGTTACAACCGCCATAAACACCGCAAGACGAATCAACCCTGATTGCATCTTTGAATTTATAAACATTTTTAGAAATATTATCTAAAGAATGAGCGAAAACAATATTGTTAGTTTTTCTACAGAATGCGTAATTGTAGCCTAAATCTCTAGCGTTTAGACCAACAAGTTTTAGTCTTCTGTTCATTTGATTATCAGAAATATCGTATGTTAGATAGAACGTATTATCATCTTTTGAAAAACTTAATTTTTTAGGAATTAAGTATTCATCATCAGAACAGCGAAAATATTGTTTAGGAAAAGTTGCATAATCAACACCAACAAGGATTGCAGGATTGTTGATAAACTTGCTATCATTTGTCATACTTCTGTAAGCATAATAAGAATGGGCGCCTATACAAGCCCACGCTTTTACACCTAGCCATTTATTGTTTTCAGAAATTCCACCAAAAACTTCTTCTTTTGGTGCGTAATTTTTATCCTTGAAAATTGTTTTATTCACATAATATTTTCTGAAAGTATAAATTTGTTCTTTTGAAACAGAATTGTAATCAGACATTGAATTTATTTTTATATTACCAGAAATCCAATATTCATAAGGATTTTTCTTTTTAAAAGTTTTATCAAACCAGTTTTCACTATCTTGCTCAGGAGTATCTTGTGTAATTTCTTTTTCTTCAAAAATTTTATTAAAAACTTTGTACTGGTTTTTCTTTATAAAAGAAGAACCACTATCCGACGTAACTATGATATAGAATGCAATCATAGCCAAGATTATTATTAAAAACTTTTTAAATTCACTTTCTGGAGTCATAATTACTAAATAGAATATACCACAAAATACAAATATTATATCAATTCAAATTTTAACAAAAATAGTACAAGTGGCTATAAAATTTAGATTTATAAAGGAGTTTGGGCTATTGCTCAAACATTTTGTCCGTGCTAAACTTAGGATAAAAAATAGATAAATCGGAGTGAGAAATGATAAATTTTTTAGTTAAATTAATGGGCGACCCACATGAGAAAAAAATCAAAAAGATGATGCCTGTTATTGAACATATAAACGCTTTAGAAGAAGAATTTTCAAAATTATCAGATGAAGAATTGAAAGCTAAAACTCAAGAATTTAAAGATATTTTAGCTAAAAGACCAAAATCTGATAACGTTAAACAAGATAGAATTTTAGAAAAAGAAGCTTTGGATAAAATTTTACCAGAAGCTTTTGCGACAGTAAGAGAAGCCGGCAAGAGAGTTTTAAATATGAGACACTTTGACGTACAACTTATCGGTGGATATTTCTTGCATAATGGTCATATCGCAGAAATGAGAACCGGTGAAGGTAAAACTCTTGTTGCGACACTTCCAGCATACTTAAACGCTCTTACAGGTAAAGGTGTTCACGTAATCACAGTTAACGATTATTTAGCAAAACGTGATTCTGAGTGGATGGGTAAAATTTATAAATTCTTAGGTCTTTCAGTTGGTGTAATTCTTTCTGGCGGAAGAAATTCGGAAGAATTTGAAAACAAGAAAAAAGCTTACGAATGCGATATTACATACGGTACAAACAACGAATTTGGTTTTGACTACTTGAGAGACAATATGGCAGGTAGCCCAGAAATGCTTGTGCAAAGACCATTCAACTATGCAATTATCGATGAAGTCGACAGTATTTTAATTGATGAAGCAAGAACACCATTGATTATCAGCGGTAGACTTGAAAAATCAGCTGAAACTTATAGAACAATGGCAAAAATTGCACCTCAATTGAAAAAAGATGAAGATTACGAAGTTGATGAAAAAAACAAAAACGTTATTTTGACAGAAGCTGGTATTGATAAGGCTCAAGAGCTTTTGGGCGTAAAAGACTTGTTTGATATTGCAACTCAAAACGCTCACCAATTAATCCAAGCTTTAAAAGCAAAAGAATTATTTGTTAAAGATACAGATTACGTTGTTAAAAATGGCGAAGTTTGTATCGTTGACGAATTTACAGGTCGTTTAATGGAAGGTAGACGTTGGTCAGACGGTTTGCACCAAGCGGTAGAAGCAAAAGAAAACGTTAAAATTCAAGACGAGACACAAACTTTAGCAAGTATTACTTTCCAAAACTTGTTCAGATTATATCCAAAATTATCTGGTATGACAGGTACTGCAATGACTGAAGAGGCTGAATTTGGTAAGATTTATAACCTTGAAGTTACAATCATTCCAACAAATAAACCTGATATCAGAGAAAATATGTCAGATGTTATTTACAAGACTGAAAAGCAAAAATATTTGGCAGTTGTAGATGAAATCATTGAAATGCACAAAAAACAAAGACCTGTGCTTGTAGGTACAATCAGTATTGAAAAATCTGAATATATTTCACATCTTTTAAAAGAAAGAAATATTCCACACAATGTTTTGAATGCAAAACATCACGAAAAAGAAGCTTATATTATTGCCCAAGCTGGTCGTGCAGGGGCAGTTACAATCGCAACAAACATGGCTGGTCGTGGTACCGATATTCTTTTAGGTGGTAATGCTGAATATTTGGCAAAAGAAGAACTTGAAAACCAAAATATCACACCTGATATGCCTGATTACGAAGAAAAGAAAAATGCTTTGTTGGCAAAAATGAGAGCTCAAACAGAAGAAGAACACAAAAAAGTTGTTAGAGCAGGAGGTTTGCACGTAATTGGTACAGAAAGACACGAATCAAGACGTATCGATAACCAATTAAGAGGTCGTGCCGCAAGACAAGGCGACCCTGGTTCTACAAGATTTTTCTTATCTTTGGAAGATAATTTGATGAGAATTTTCGGTGGTGATAAGATTATCAACCTTATGAATGCTCTTAACGTTGAAGAAGATATGGCTATTGAAAACCCTCTTATCACAAGACAAATTCAATCAGCACAAAAGAAAGTTGAAACTTATCACTTTGATATAAGAAAATCTGTACTTGAATATGACGACGTTATGAATGTTCAAAGGGAAAAATTCTACGCACAACGTAAAAAAGTTTTATTCGGCAAAAACCTTTCTGAAGATGTTAAATTTATGATTGAAAAAGAAATCGAAAGATTACTTTTAAGCTACATCACTCCAGAAATGAATACAGCAGAATATGTTTACGAGGATTTAGAAAGACTAATCAAAGAACTTCACTCTATTATGCCTCAACTTAGCGATATTCAAGTTAATGACATCAAAGATTTAAGATATGATGCTATTTATGACAAGATTAAAGAAAAAGCTTTCCAAAAATATAGAGAACACGAAGAAGAAATTATCAAATTCTATAATGACGTAATTTCTCAATACGAAGACGAACCAAAACTTCAAGAACCATTCACTGATGACAATATTATGAGAACAATTGAACGTGATGTAATGTTGAGAACAGTTGATAACAAATGGATTGACCATTTACACAATATTGATATGTTGAGAGACGGTATCGGCTTGAGAGCTTATGGTCAAAAAGACCCATTAATTGAATATAAAAAAGAAGCTTACGACTTGTTTAATAATATGATGCACGAAATTCAAGGTGATGTTGTAAAACACATCTTTAGAACAAAATTCGGCGTACAAGTTATAAATCCAAACGATGCTATCGAAACAGATTTATCAAGAGCTGCTGAAAACTTTGATTCATCAGAAGAAGATGAAGAAATCGAAGTTAAACCAGTAAGAAATGATAATAAAATCGGCAGAAACGACCCATGTCCTTGCGGTAGCGGTAAAAAATATAAACACTGTTGCGGAAAAGCGTAAGCGCGAGTGAGCAGAGGCTGGAGCGCTTTTGCAAAAATTGTTAAAACTATTTTGCAAAACGCGGAATTGCCGTTTAATGCGAACGAGCAAGACAGCCGATGTGAAGTGTCAATGTCGGCATACAGTTAAAATGTAGGTTGGGGTTTCTACCCCAACAAAACAATAGAGGCGAAGCCGTTGGCTTCGCCTCTCTGTTATAAAGTTTCTTGCTATTAATACTGCAACATAGAAACTACATCAATACCTTCTTGTTGTTCAAGTTTTTCACGACCGCCAAGACCGTTCAACTCAATCCAAAATGCTGCACCAACAATATTTGCTTTTGCTTGATGTAACAATTGGCAAGCTGCGCAAGCAGTACCACCAGTTGCTAGTAAATCGTCAACGATTAGTACATTTTTACCTTCTTCAACTGCATCTTTGTGCATTTCGATAACGTCTGTACCATATTCTAATTCATAAGATTGTTTATATGTTTCAGCTGGTAATTTACCTGGTTTTCTAACAGGAACAAAACCAACATTTAATTTATAAGCCAAAGGCATACCAACGATAAAACCTCTTGATTCCATGCCTGCAATATAATCGATTTTTTTATCTTTGTAGTGGTCATACAAAAAATCAACCATAGCTTTCATTGTATCTGCATCTTTTAGAGCTGTTGTAATATCTCTAAAAAGGATACCTTTTTTTGGAAAATCTTGAACGTTTCTGATTTCGTTTTTAATATCTTCGACTGTAAGTGTTCTCATTTAATTGCCTTCTTCCTTAAACTTTAGCTTTTTGTTTTTGAATATTATCTTCTTCTTCTTGAATTAAACCGTGAGTTGTTTTACCCCAAGCCATTGATTTTTTGCAGAAAAGAATTTTGCATAAAATAAATAGCATCATAGGGAACCATATTGCCAAGAAGTAAGCACTTGTTTCAATAGCTTGAATTAAAGCTTCTTTTCTTGGAACATCGTCATATCTTCTAATAGCATATCTTATTGCGACTGTAAAACCAAGTGCGATAACGATACCTACGAATAAACATAATAAATTAGAAATAGAATATGCAGGGATTTTGCCCATTGCAAATTTTATAATACGTAAAAGAATTTCCATAATACACCAGAATGGCATTAGGAATTCAAATATATACGCAGTCATATCAAGACCAGCTCTCAATGACATATCTCTTGATGTAAGAACATCGCCAAAATATTCTAAATATCTTCTGATAGAACCTTCCAACCATCTTCTGCGTTGACGGAACAATGGCATCCAGTAAATAATCGCTTCTTCATATACTTTTGCTTCTGGAATAAATCTAATATCCCAACCTTTAAGATGTAATCTTGTTGACATATCAAGATCATCAGTAATTGTTTCATTATTCCAACCGCCAATATCTTCAATAGCTTCTCTTTTAATAAGTTCACCATCTCCACGAAGTTCAACGGCACCTTTAATTGCATCACGGCCAACTTGAACATGTGTATCAAGAGTCATTTCATTATTTTGACAACGAGTTAAGAAGTTATAATCTTTGTTGCTAACGATTTTTCTTGCTTGACATGCACCAACGTCTTCGGGCTCAAGATGAGGAATTAATTTTGATAAGAAATCACTATCAACTCTAGCATCAGCATCAAAAACAAGAATGGCTTCACCTTTAGCAATTTTCATTGCATCATTTAAAACTGCAGATTTGCCAGGGTAAGCATTTTTATTTCTAACCATAGCAATAACTTTGCCTTGATGTTCAGCCTCAAGTTTTCTAATAACATCAGCGGTGTTATCATCAGAACGGTCGTCGATAACAATAACTTCAAAATTTGGATAATCCATTTGCAAAACGTTATTTACAGTATCAGCAATAACAGTATCTTCGTTATGAGCCGGAATCATAACAGAAACAAATGGCTTGTAATCAGGATTAATAATTTGTGGATTTTTCTTTAACTGACGTTTTTTATGTTTTGTGGCGATATTTGAATAAATCAAGTACAAAGTCATGCCTGCTATAAGCAAAAGCAAGCCAAGAATAGTGTTATATTGAAATTGAAACACGTATAAAAAGGTTGTTAAACCTGCAACCAATATAAATAATACTAATCTTTCCTTCATACAAAAAGCTCCACGAATAACATTCTATCAGAAAAAATGTTAAATTTAAAACTCAAAAGGCTTTTTTGTATAAAAAGTATACATAAAAAAGAGCCAAGCCGAAACTTGACTCTTCTTTAAAACTGAAATTACAAACTATTTGCCGTTAACAACAGTTTTGAATTTTTTACCTGCTGAAAAAGCTGGAACTGTTTTAGCAGGGATTTTAATTTCTTTACCTGTTTGAGGGTTTCTACCATTTCTAGCAGCTCTCTTACGAGGTTCGAATGTACCAAAACCAACTAAAGTAACTTTTTTACCTTTAGCAACTGTTTTTTGGATTGTATCGATTAAAGCGCCTAAAACTTCGTTAGCGTCTTTTTGAGTAACTTTTGCTGATTTAGCGATTTCTTGTACTAATTCTTCTTTGTTCATTGTAATCCCCTTTCTTATGTGTACATGCTTTATTATATGGGATATTTCAAAATGTGCAACAATCTTAACTAAAATTAATATTCTTCGGCTTTCTAATTTTGAAAAAGCTTATCAATAAACGGTTCTAGCGATTTGAAAAATTTTACAAAATTGTTATAATTTGAAATAAATTATGAAAATTTGTTTAAAACCATGCCCGCAAGCATGGTTTTTGCTATACTAAAGGCATGGAAGATAAGAATTTAGAAATAACAATATGTCATTTGTATCCAAAATTACTTAATTTATATGGTGATATTGGAAATATAAAAGCCTTGAAATTTAGAGCTGAAAAAAGAGGTATCAAGGTTAACTTGATTGAAGTTAATATTGGGGAAGAAATTCCTAATGCTGATATTTATTTTATTGGCGGAGGACAAGATAGACAACAGGTTGATGTTTCTAATGAACTTCAAAAGCATAAAGAATTTTTGACACAAAAGAGAGATGAAAACAAAGTCTTTTTAACTATTTGTGGCGGATACCAGCTTTTGGCAGATTATTTCCAAACTATTGGTGGCGAAAAACTTATGGGCATTAGCCTTATAAGCGGTTATACTATTGGCGGTAAAAAGAGATTTATCGGAAATGTTACAGCTAAAACTGATTTTCTAACACCTGATACACTTGTAGGTTTTGAGAACCATTCAGGTAGAACTTATCTTACAGGTGATACAAAACCTCTTGCCAAAATCGTAGTTGGTAATGGTAATAATGGTGAAGATATGTTTGAAGGCGCAAGATATAAAAACGTTTTCGGAACATATTTACACGGGTCATTTTTACCTAAAAACCCTCATTTTACAGATTATTTAATTAAATTGGCTTTAGGTGGAGAAGATTTTGAACTTCCTCATCTTGACGATACTCTTGAGATGAACGCTCACAATAGCCTTGTAGGAAAAGCTTATTAATGAATAAAAGAAAAATTTTTGCACTACTTGTTACAATATTTTTTCTTGTTTTAATTTTTTATAAATTAGATATAAGAGAACTTATTTCTACATTTAAAGTTTTTGATTTTAAAAACCTTTGGCTAATTGTAATTTTATACATGTTGTCTATGTATGTTAGAGGTTTTCGTTGGAAAGCCTTATTTTTAGATGATAAAAAATATTCTGCACTAGAACTTTCAGAAAATTTTGTTACAGGTATATTTTTAAATATATTTTTACCGGCAAGAGGTGGAGACTTGTATAGAGCTTATCAATTAGGTTCTACAAAAGACGAAAAGAAAATGAAGGTTTTGGGTTCAATTTTGATTGAACGAACTTTTGACGGAATTTGCGTATTTTTGATTTTACTGTTTGCAGTCGTTATGTATTGCAAAACAAAATGGATAATAAATTTATCTTATACTGTGGGAACACTTTTTATCGGAAGCTTTGTAGCTTTTTATTTAATTTATAAATACAATAAGTTAGATTTTATATTTGGAAAGATTAAAAACTTAGCAATAAAAATTTTACCTCAAAAATACCACGAAAAAATTTCAAACATTTTTAAATTTATAAACGGGCAATTGAATAATTTTGTAGAAGGATTTAAAGCGCTAAATTCTTTCAAATACACATTTAAAGCTTTTTTGTTTAGCGCACTTGCGTGGGGCATTGAATGTGTTGTTGCATATTTGATAATAAATAGTTTTCATATGCAAATCGGTTTTGCGGCATCATTGTTTGTAATTAGCTTAATTTCTTTTTCTACAATGATACCTTCTGCAAGCTCATTTGTCGGACCTTATCAATATGCGTATATTTTGGCATTGGGAATTTTTGGAATTGATAAATCAACAACACTTGGAATTTCTACAATACATCAAAGCATTTTGCTTTTAACACAAGGCTTGATGTGTAGTTATATTGTCTTGAAGAATAATTTTTTGAGTAAAAGATAAAAATTTTGCAATAAAATATTAAAGTTATACAATATTATAGATAGGAGAAATAATATGTATAATCCAAAATCCATGAAAGCAGAAGAATTTATTTCTGACGAAGAGGTTAATAGCACTTTAGAATATGCAGAAAAGAATAAGAATAATATTGAATTAATAGACGAAATTTTAGAAAAAGCAAGAGAAAGAAAAGGCTTAAATCATAGAGAAGCATCTGTACTTTTGGCTTGCGAAGACAAAGAAAAAAATAAAGAAATTTATAAACTAGCGGAACAAATTAAAAAAGATTTTTACGGAAATAGAATTGTTTTATTTGCACCTTTGTATCTTTCAAACTACTGCGTAAACGGTTGTGTATACTGTCCTTATCACGCAAAAAATAAACACATTCCAAGAAAAAAAATGACACAAGAAGAGATTGAAAGAGAAGTTATAGCTCTTCAAGATATGGGACATAAACGACTTGCGATTGAAACAGGCGAAGACCCAGTTAATAATCCTATTGAATATATTTTGGAAAGCTTAAAAACAATTTATAGCGTTAAACATAAAAACGGCGCTATTCGTCGTGCGAATGTTAATATTGCAGCTACTACTGTTGAAAATTATAGAAAATTGAAAGAAGCTGGAATTGGTACATATATTTTGTTCCAAGAAACATATAATAAAGAAAGATACGAAAGACTTCACCCAACAGGACCTAAACATAATTACGCTTATCACACAGAAGCAATGGATAGAGCAATGGAAGGCGGAATTGATGATGTAGGATTAGGCGTACTTTATGGACTTTCAACTTATAAATACGAATTTGCAGCACAACTAATGCACGCAGAACATTTGGAAGCAGTTCACGGAGTTGGACCACATACAATTAGCGTTCCAAGAATTAGAAAAGCTGACGATATTGACCCAAGCACATTTAAAAACGGTATTGATGATGATACTTTCTGCAAGATTGTTGCTTGTATTAGAATTGCAGTGCCTTATACTGGTATGATTGTTTCTACAAGAGAGTCAAAAGAAGTTAGAGAAAGAGTTTTACACTTGGGTATTTCACAAATTTCTGGTGGCTCAAAAACATCTGTTGGTGGATATGACGCACAAGATTATACAGAAGAAGATTCATCACAATTTGACGTTACAGATACAAGAACTCTTGACGAAGTTATGAAATGGCTAATGGAAATTGGATATTTACCAAGTTTTTGCACTGCATGTTATAGAGAAGGTAGAACTGGCGAAAGATTTATGGATATTTGTAAATCAAAACAAATTCAAAACTTCTGCCACCCAAATGCAATTATGACTTTGAAAGAATATTTGGAAGATTACGCTAAAGAAGATACTAAAGAAGTTGGTAATAAATTAATTGAAAAAGAACTTGAAACTCTTGAAAGCGAAAAGGTAAAGGAATTAACAAAAGAAAATGTTGAAAAAATCGCTAAGGGTGAAAGAGATTTCAGATTTTAGAGTAACGATAAGATTTTCAGACAACGCTCAAACAACTAGTACTAAAGGGTTTCAGACAAGAGTCTAAAAAAAAATTCGCGCATGTCCGCCTGTGCAATCAAAGATTGCTTCGTTCGTTTTATTTCATAAAACTCACAACGGCGGAAGTACACATTATTGCTGTACTACTACGACTACAAAAGCCGTTACTGGTAAGCTTAATGGTAATTCTTATACCGTTACTCCTATTGATCAGCACG
>SAMEA104315425__coassemble_1065_pt1 | contig 16414 bp, 17 predicted proteins | sample SAMEA104315425__metabat2_low_PE_034 | metagenome-assembled genome bin SAMEA104315425 (sample SAMEA104315425) | gut metagenome | biome: Monkey gut; feature: monkey-associated habitat; material: faeces | place: China | collected 2013 | reverse complement strand
TATCAAAATATGTTTATAAGGAAAAAGATAGTAAATAACCAACAGGTTGGTTATCAATAAAACCTTATGAAAACAAAGATACAGGCTTTTATGCAGAGGCGTTTTATAAAAATGATAAAGTAGTAATTTAGTAATTGCTATTAGGGGTACTGATATGGAAAGAGGTAATTTTGAGAAAGCAAAGGATATTATCGCCGTAAGTGATTTTACATTAAAATCGCTAATATAATATATAAATTATTATGCCAAAAATAAAGATATGCCATAGTATGCCTACGAAAAGTAAAATTAAATATGTAAGGCTCGTTGTATACTTGTTTTGCGGTACTTTAAAATTATAAATTTCTTCTACAATATATACAATAAAGTATACTAGAAGACTTATAATAGATAAACTAAATGTGAGTAACCAGTACCAAAATAGAGATATGTCGCCGGCTTCGGCTTCATAATTTGGCATTAATGTGGGCAACATTAATTTTAAAAATATTAGGATACAAAATATTCCACAAATAGCAAAAACATTAGAACTATATTTGTATCTTAATTTGTTTAGTAAATTCTTCATAGCGTGATTATACAGAATTTATAAAAATAATACAATAGTAAAACACTATTATCTCAGAAAGGAGTTTGTTATTGCAGTTAAATGAAAAAAATGGTATAATTCTCACATGCAAAAAGTAAAATTTTTTATCAAGCCCATAATATTTTACGCATTTTTATTTATGATATGTTTAGCCTTTTCGGCACACGCTTTAGGCTATGATTTTGATTTGTGGGCAAGATTGCTTGTAGGTAAAGCTGTCTTTCAAACAGGGCATGTTTTGACACACGACTTTTTGTCTTATACGCCAACTCACGAGTGGATTGACCACGAGTGGGGTGCAAGTGTTATTATATATGCGTTTTTTAAGTTGCTTGGGTATAACGGAATTATTTTCCTTCAAGCTATTTTAACGTTTTTGATTTTTGTATTTATTCATAAAACGATTAATTTGAATGTTCCAAACTATATTTCTAAATATAATATAGTATTTTATTTTATAGGGATTTACGTAATTCAAGATGTCTTCTTTAACCCAGTAAGATGTCATATGTTTACGTTCCTATTTTTTGCAATATTTTTGTACATTTTGGAATACACAAGGGCAAAAGAAAATTATAAACCTCTTTTTGCAATACCGTTTTTAATCGTATTGTGGAATAATATTCACGGCGGTGTTGTTGCGGGATTGGGCTTATTATTCTTATACGCAATTGGGCAAGCTTTAAATAAAAATAACAATCATAAATATTATTTTTATACTATTCTTGCATCTCTGCCTTTGATGATAATTAATCCTTATGGCGTTAAATATTTATCATTTTTATTTATGGCAAATACGTTAGATAGAGTTGATATTGCTGAATGGTGGAGTATTTTTTGTCCATTCCATTTCTATTCGTATATTGCGTTTAAAATGTTTATGCTATTTGTTTTGGCTGTTGAATTTATCAAGGTCAAGAAAAATGGCTTTTCTTATCAAAATTTAGATAAAACAAAGTTCTTAATTTTGTTAGCAACTACAATCCTTGCAATTCAACATTTAAAATTAATTAGATTATTTGTTATTGCTGGTTTGATTTTTGTGTATACAGATTTTTATACATTGATAAAATCTTTTAAACTAACTAAGTGGAAGAATTTAGTAATCTATTCTTTCATATTTATGTTCTGTTTTTCTCTTTTGAGAGTTGCAGATTATAGACCAAAAGTAAGTTTTGATTTTCCAGTTTTAGAAACAGAATTTATTAAAGCTAATAACTTAAAAGGCAATATTCTAGTTAATTTAGGACTAGGCAGTTATGTTGCGTACAAACTTTATCCTAATAACTTAATATTCATGGACGGAAGATATGAAGAAGTTTATTACGACGAAATGATTCCTCTGTTAAAGAAATTCCACTTGGTTTCTGACGGTTGGGACGAATTGTTGAAAAAGTACCCTCCTGACGTAATGATTTTGGAAAATGGTTATCCTATCATAGATAAGTTGCAAGAAGTAAATAATTGGAATGTTGCATATCGTGGTAATAGATTTACCGTGTTTGTAAGCGATAAGGTGAAAAAAGATTCTTATCAGCTTCCAACAATGAATTTTTCTTATTACGAAAATTCTATTTTTGATACAAATGTTGACTTCAGAAAGAAATAATTATGTCAGATAATTCTCTAAAATATACAGTAATCTTTGGCGGTGGCGCAATTAGAGGCGTTGCATATATTGGTGCTGTAAATGCGTTAAAAGAATATAATGTAGAAATAGGTACACTTGCAGGTTCTTCTGTAGGGGCTGTTTTTGCAGGACTTTTGGCGGTTGGATATGACAATGACGAATTGAAAGAATTGTTTTTAAACGTTAATTTTGATTTGTTTAGAGATATTCATTTTGGCTTGGGTAAAGAGTTTGCCCTTTCAAAAGGTGGTGTCTTTTTAGATTGGCTAAGAGAATTAATTGAAAAAAAATATTATGGTGAAAATTATAAAAAAGGTGAAAATAAACCTGTTACTTTTGGCGATTTAGAAAAAGAATTAGTCGTTATTACAACAGATTTGACTAATTTTAAATGCAAAGAGTTTTCTAAAAAAGAAACTCCTGATTTTGAAGTCGCAAAAGCTATTAGAATTTCATCTACAATGCCTGGCTTGATGCCTCCTTATAAATATGAAGATTCTGAACTTGTTGACGGCGATTTGCAAAAAAGTTGGCCACTTTGGAAATTGTCAGATACGTTGAATAATGAAAATGATAGAATTTTAGAATTTAGACTTGAAGGTGATTACGCAGGCAAGGGTAAAAATGCTATAAACTTTATTAATACGGTTTATAGTTGCGTAACTTCTGTTGCGACTAATTTTATCGTTGACTTGTACGGTCAAAAAGATAAATATGATTACGTTACTTTGAATACCGGCGAGGTTGTTATTGTTGATTTTAATCAACCTAAGGATAAGCGTGAACATTTGATTAAAATTGGCTATGAGCAAACAAAAGATTATTTTGAACATGTTTTGCCAAAGAAAAAACAGGCTTTGTATAATTATTATGAAATGATTTTAAAGCACTTGTGCACATTGGAAAAACAACTAAAAAAACGCAAGATTTCTCAGATGAGAGAGGAAATGGGATTGTTGTTTATTGATTTGCATGAGGCAAATAAGGTAATTGATGAAAATATTTTTGATAAATTGACTGAGTTGAAAGATGTTTTCTTCGAGCATTTGTCTGAACCAAATATTTTCGGTTTGTATCCTAAATCTAAACTTTTGGTAGTGGAAACAGTACTGACTATTGCAAAGGACGAGGTTTTACTAAAGAAAGACGAGTTGGAAAAGTACATTTCTGATAGAATGTTTGTTTAATAAAACATATACAAATTAAAAGATTTACAAATGTTTACAAATACCCTTGAAAAATAGAAATATTCAAGATTTGAGATATGTTGGTTTTATTTTAACATTGGTTATTATAAAAAAACAATCACTAAAATTTTGATAAAATTTGCATGAAAACCCTTGTAAACACTTGCATGTAAAAATTTAGCAAATATTATAGATATAGTCGAAGAAAAAGAAAGGCTGGGGAGTATTCCTCAAGGGTAAAAATAGTGTCAAAAGACGTAATTGAATTAGAAGGAACAATTCTGGAATCTATGCCAAACGCAATGTTTCGTGTAAAACTTGAAAACGATCACGAAATATTAGCACATATTTCAGGCAAGATAAGAAAAAATTTCATAAAAATCCTACCCGGAGATAAAGTAAAGGTTGAAATGACACCTTATGACTTAACAAGAGGTAGAATTACATTTAGATTAAAATAACACATTAGTATAAAGGAAAAGAAAAATGAAAGTAAGAAGTTCAGTAAAGAAAATTTGTGACAAATGCAAATGTATTAAAAGAAAAGGTAGAATCGCAATTATTTGTGAAAACCCAAAACATAAACAAAGACAAGGTTAGTTTTCACGTAGTGCGCCGTGTGAGCGAAGCGAACCCAGCACGAATTAGCGCGAAGTATGTGAACGACAGTTTTACAAAGTAAAACGAAGTGAACACTACGGAGCGTGAAGTGAAAACCTAAAACAAACGTACGGGTGATACTAGCGAAAGGCAATTTGAAGATTACCACGGAACACAAGTTCCAAATCAAACCAAAAAGTAAAACACATTAACATAAAGGAAAGAAATATGGCAAGATTAGCAGGGGTAGATTTACCTCGTAACAAAAGAATGATTATCGCTTTAACATACATCTATGGTATCGGACCAAAAAGAAGCGAAAATATTTTAAACGCAACAGGTATTTCACCTGATTTAAGAACAGATGACTTAACAGATGATGATATCAAAAAATTAAGAAACGAATTAGCAAACTATGAAATTGAAGGGGATTTAAGAAGATCTGTTTCAATGCATATTAAAAGACTTCAAGAAATTGGTTCTTACAGAGGTATGAGACACAAAAGAAACTTACCTTGCAGAGGTCAAAGAACAAAAACAAATGCTAGAACTCGTAGAGGTAAAAAAGGTTTAGCAATCACTAAAAAGAAAACAGTTTAATTGAATTTTGCGTAGGCTGAAGCGAAGCGGAACGCCGAAGTAGCGAGGACTTAACGAACGACAACGAAGTGAAGTGAGTGATTAGTCCGAGTGAAGCAATAATTCAAGAATGAAAATAAAATTAAAATTAGATTATAAGTAGAAATAAAGGAATAAAAAAATGGCAAGACCAAAATCAACAAAGAAAAAAGAAAAAAAGAACGTATTGCAAGGTGTTGTTCATATTCAATCAACATTCAATAACACAATCGTTACTTCAACAGATACACAAGGTAATGCAATTGCATGGGCAACAGCTGGTGTAACAGGCTTCAAAGGTGCTAGAAAAGGTACTCCATTTGCAGCTCAATCAGCAGCAGAATTAGTTGCTAAAAAATCAATTGACCAAGGTATGAAAAAAGTAGAAGTTTATATCAAAGGACCTGGTTCTGGACGTGAAACAGCTATTAGAGCAATTCAAGCTGCAGGTTTGGAAATTACATTAATCAAAGACGTAACTCCAATTCCTCACAACGGATGCAGACCTCCTAAAAAACGTAGAGTATAGTTTATATACTTAGGTAGTTAGTTAAAAGAAAGAAATAAAGGGAAAATAAAATGGCAAGATACACAGGACCAACAAATAAATTATTCCGTAACTACGGTGTTACAGAATTATCAAACAGAAAGTTAACATCTTCTATGAGACAAACTGAGTCTGGTCAACACGGTGCAATGAGAAAGAAACTTTCTGAATACGCTTTACACTTAAATGAAAAACAAAAAATCAGATTAACATATTTATTATCTGAAAAACAATTTGCTAAATATTACAACGAAGCAGCAAGAAGAAAAGGTGTTACAGGTACTTTATTATTACAATTATTAGAATCAAGACTTGATAACGTATTATTCAAAGCTGGTTTCGGTATTACAAGAAAACAATCAAGACAAATTGTAAACCACGGTCATATTTTAGTAAATGATAAAAAAGTAGACGTTCCATCATACTTGTTAAAAGCAGGTGATGTAATCACAGTTAGATCAAAATCAGTAGACTTCGTTAAAAAACAAGTTATTGAAATGATTGATATGCCTTGCGCTCCAGCTTGGTTAACAATTGACAAAGATGCTTTAAAAGTTACATTTGACAGAATTCCAGAAAGAAGCGAATTAGATTCTGAATTCAAAGAACAACTTGTAATTGAGTACTATTCAAAATAGTAACAAAGCATAGCCACAAATAGCAAAAGGTTAAGTAAATCAACTAGGAGAAAAGGTTATTATGGAATTAAAAATAAAAGCAGTAAATACAACAACAAGCTCTGACGGCTCACAATACGGTAAATTCGTAATTGAACCGTTAGAAAAAGGCTTCGGTACAACAATCGGTAACTCTTTAAGAAGAGTATTGTTATCAAGCTTAGAAGGTACAGCTGTTACATCAGCAAGAATTGAAGGTATCACACACGAATACACTTCAATCCCTGGTATCTTAGAAGATGTAATTGATGTAATGTTAAACTTAAAAGGTTTGGTAGTAAAAACTGATTCAAAAGAAGCTCAACACTTGAGAATTGATATCGACCACGCTGGTCCAGTTCTTGCAAGTGATATCCAATTACCAGCAGGCGTAAAAGTAGTTAACCCAGACTGGTTAATTTGTACAATCGCTGACGGTGGTAGCTTCCACGCAGATATCATTGTTGAAACAGGTAAAGGTTATGTAGCAAATGATGTACCTCGTGATTCAAAAGACGGTGCAGCAATTGATATGTTACCAATCGATGCAACATTCATGCCAATCAAAAGAGTTAGCTACAATGTAGAACCAACTCGTGTAGGCGATGTTGTTGACTATGATAAATTAATCTTAGAAATTTGGTCAAATGGTTCAGTTGACGTAACAACAGCTTTATCACAAGCTTCTCAATTGTTAATCGACCACTTTATGCAAATTTCTGCAATTTCTGGTCAACCTGCAACAATTTCAGTTCCTCACGTTGTTCAAGAAGAAGAAGAAGCTCCAGTAGAAGAAACTCCTTCTATCACAATTGAAGAACTTGAATTATCAGTTAGAGCTTACAATTGCTTAAAAAGAGCAAGTATCAACTCAATGGCTGAATTGTTGAAAAAATCAGAACATGATTTATTAAACATTAAAAACTTCGGTAAAAAATCATCAGATGAAGTTGTTGAAAGATTAAGACACTTCGGTTTAGACTTAGCTCCAAGCCCAGAATTACCAGAAGAAGAATTAAACTAAAAGAATAATTAATAGAAGGATAAAAAAATGCGACACTTAACAAAAAAACATACTTTATCAAAAGCAAAAGACCAAAGAGACGCACTTTTAAGAGCTTTAGCTACTGAATTATTCACTCACGGTGAAATCAAAACAACAATGCCAAGAGCAAAAGCATTAAGAGCTTACGCAGAAGGTATTATCACAATGGCTAAAGAAGACAGCGTTCACTCTAGACGTCAAGCTGCTAAATTTATCTATGATAAAGAAATCGGTAAATTTATCGATACAAAAACTGGTGAATTATTTGATGCACCAGACAAAGATAAAAAATTAGTATCACAAACTGTTTTAAGAAGATTATTTTACATTATCGGTAAAAAATATTCTACAAGACAAGGTGGATATACTAGAATCTTCAGATTACCACCAAGACGTGGTGATGCTACTGAAATGGCTTTAATTCAACTTGTATAATGACTAGATACAAGCTTGAAATAGCCTATGTTGGCAAAAATTATGCTGGCAGTCAGATACAGTTAGCCAAGAATGGTACTGTAGAAACAAAGCCAACAATTCAAGGTGAACTTGAAAAGGCAATTAGCACATTGATAGGAGTCAAAGACTCTAAACAAATAAGAACTATAAAAACACTCTTCTCTGGAAGAACAGATGCAGGAGTAAACGCAAAAGCACAGTTTGTTCATTTTGATTCTGATAAAGAATTTGTTGCTTCAAAATTTATCAGGTCGGTTAACAAACTTTTGCCAAGCGATATTTCGGTAGCTAGTTTAGAAAAAGTAGATAATTCATTTCACGCTCAGATGTCGGCAAAACAAAGACATTATGAATATAAATTCATAAATCGAAAGATTAAAAATGCCTTTGACGGAGACTTGATGAGGGTTGAATATGATGTTAATATTGAGAGAATGGCGCAAGCTCTAAGTTACTTAGAGGGAGAACATGATTTCAAAGCTTTTAAAAATTCCGGAGTGGATAACCCAAATACAGTTTGCAAATTAACCCGTGCAACTTGTAGAAGGGAAGATGATTTCATAATCATTGAACTATCGGGAAACAGATTTCTTTATAATATGGTAAGAAATATTGTAGGGACTCTGTTGATGATAGAAAAGGACAAATTAAGTCCAGAGGTTATGAAGGACATCTTGAGTTCAAAAGACCGCAATAAAGCGGGCAAAAAAATCAGTCCGTATGGACTAACATTAGTAAAAGTAGAATACTAAAATAATATAAATGGAGAAAACGCATGAAAACATATTCAGCAAAACCTCTAGAAGTAGAAAGAAAATGGTATGTAATCGATGCTACTGACGAAGTATTAGGTCGTTTAGCAGTAAGAGTTGCAAACATTTTAAGAGGTAAAAACAAACCACAATACACACCAAACGTTGACACAGGTGATTTCGTAATCGTTATCAACTCTGACAAAGTTCGTGTAACTGGTAATAAAGAAACAGACAAAATTTACTACCACCACACTAAATATCCAGGTGGATTAAAATCTGCAAGTTTCAAAGAATTAATGGAAAAAGATTCAAGATTAGTTATTGAAAAAGCAGTTAAAGGTATGTTACAACACAATACTTTAGGTGATACTCAATTCACAAAATTGAAAGTATACAAAGGCAGTGAACACCCACATGCAGCACAAAAACCTATCGTATTAGAAAAGGAGGCTAAATAATGGCAGATGCAGTTATGGCAACAGGTCGTAGAAAAACCTCTATCGCAGTTGTTAAATTAGTAAAAGGTAAAGGCAGAATTTTCGTTAACGGAAAAACTTTACGTGATTATATCGGTAACAGACCAGCTGTTGAAATGATGTTATACAGACCATTAGTTTTAACAGAAAATCAAGAAAAATATGATGTAAGAGTTAAGACTGTTGGTGGCGGTGTAGTTTCACAATGTGGCGCTATCAGACACGGTATTTCAAGAGCTTTAGTTAAAGTTAATGAAGAATACAAAAACGTATTAAGATCAGAAGGTTTATTAACTCGTGATCCACGTGTTAAAGAACGTAAGAAATACGGACGTAAGAGAGCAAGAAAAAGATTCCAATTCTCAAAACGTTAATCAGATTACAAAAAGCGGATTTTTTCAAATCCGCTTTTTTGTTGGTTTAAGTTTAAGTTTGTTTTCTGTTTTGGTTAAAGTTTTTTATTGTTGAGGGTTTGGGTTTCTTTTTATAAATGTATCTTGCTCTGGTTGGGCTTTGTAACCTATAACTTTTCCTGCAAAATGTAGATATGCTTTTTCTTGTGGTTTTATAACGTTGCTTGCGTAATAGTTAAATCTATTTTGAGGCGGATATTTAGGTTGAAGACTATTTCTTTGAGCTTTTTGCGCCTCTTGTTGTTTGAGCAATCTATTTATTTGGATTGGGTTGCTTGTTCCAAAGTTTGATTTGATTATGTCGAGATTTTTTTCAGCACTGTTAAAGATACTTGTAATATCAGTTATATTTGCTGTTGACTCTTTGCCTTTTATAAAACTAAATGTTTTCATTAACCTAAACCTTTTACTTTGAACCGAACCTAAATTTTGTAGTTATTGATTGTTATTTTTTTATGAAATCGTTATTTTTGCACGCAGTTGTGCGTTACAGTAATTCTTGCATAAGCAAGTTGAGGTTTGTATTGGATATTTTGCGCAAAAAGAAGTTGCACAAAAGGTTTTAATAACTTTTCGCTAATAAATTCTGAAATAAACATCACACAAAAATTAACCATGTTAAAACCACCAATAACTACCTACATATATATAAAAACATTTTCTTCATGAGAATTGCCTTTTTTGATTAAAATTTTTTAAAAATAACAAATATTCGTAATATTTCGTGATAAAATTATCATATACATAGTTGAAAGGAAAAATATGAAAGAATTATATTATCCACAAGGAATAGAAAAAAAATGGCAAGAAAAGTGGGCTAAAGAAAAAACTTTCAAAACATACGACGAAAGTGATAAGCCTAAATACTATGCTCTATCAATGTTTCCATATCCAAGCGGAAAATTACACATGGGACACGTTAGAAACTACACAATTACTGACGTAATTGCTAGATTTAAAAAGATGAAAGGTTTCAATGTCCTTCACCCAATGGGTTGGGATAGTTTCGGTCTACCCGCTGAAAATGCTGCTATGAAACACGGTGCAAATCCTGCAAAGTGGACTGACGAAAACATCGCTTACATGACAAAACAACTTAATATGTTAGGTCTTTCTTATGACTGGGATAGAGAAGTTGCAACTTGCAAGCCAGAATACTACAAGTGGACTCAATGGCTATTCCTACAATTCTACAAAAAAGGTTTAGCATACAAAAAAGAAGCTGCTGTAAACTGGTGTAACGAATGTGGTACAGTTCTTGCAAACGAACAAGTTATCGACGGCAAATGTTGGAGATGTGATAGTGTCGTTGAAAAGAAATACTTATCACAATGGTTCTTAAAAATTACAGATTATGCAGACAGATTACTTCAAGATTTAGACAAGCTTGAAGGTTGGGGCGACAACGTTAAAACAATGCAAGCAAACTGGATTGGCAAATCTTCTGGTGCTATCTTCAATTTCAAAGTTATAGATGCTCCAAATGGTGAAGAAATGTACGTTCCAGTATATACAACTAGACCTGACACAGTTCACGGTATTACATACCTTGTAGTAGCTCCTGAATATAAAGATATCGAAAAACTTACAACTGCTGAAAACAAAGATGCGGTTGAAGAATACAGAGCAAATGCAAGAAAAATGACTGAAATCGAAAGACTTTCAACAGACAGACCAAAAACAGGTGTTCCTTTAGGAACTCACTGTATAAATCCGTTCACTGGTGAAACTTTCCCTCTATGGACTGCTGATTATGCTCTTGTTGAATACGGTACTGGTGCTGTAATGGCTGTACCTACTCACGATGAAAGAGATTTTGCGTTCGCTAAGAAATATAATCTACCAATGAAGGTTGTTATTTCTCCTGCTGACCAAGAATTAAACCCAGCAGAAATGACAAATGCTTATACAGATGAAGGTGTTTTAGTTAATTCAAACGAATTCAACGGTATGAAAAACACTGAAGCAAAAAAAGCTATTACTCAAAAAGCAGTAGACAACGGTTTTGGTGAATTTAAAACACAATACAGATTGAGAGACTGGTTAATTTCTCGTCAAAGATATTGGGGTGCTCCAATCCCTGTAGTTTATTGTGATAAATGTGGTATTCAACCTGTTCCAGAAGACCAACTTCCTGTGATGTTACCAGAAGATGTTGATTTCTCTGTTGTAGGTAAATCACCAATCACAACTTCAAAAACATTCAAAGACACTGTTTGCCCAGTTTGTGGCGGACATGCTGTTAGAGAAACAGATACAATGGATACATTTATTTGTTCAAGCTGGTACTATTTAAGATATGCAGATGCTAGAAATTCTGAAAAACCATTTGACAAAGATTTAGTAAATAAATGGTTACCAGTTGACCAATACGTAGGTGGTATTGAACATGCTATTTTACACTTATTGTATTCAAGATTTTTCACAAAAGCTCTTAAAGATATGGGCTTACTTGATTTTGATGAACCATTCAAAAACCTATTAACACAAGGTATGGTTCTTAAAGATGGTTCAAAAATGTCTAAATCAAAAGGTAACACAGTTGATCCTGATGAAATCTTTGAAAACTACGGGGCTGATACAGCAAGATTATTTATCCTTTCTGATTCACCTCCAGCTAGAGATTTTGACTGGTCTGATGCTGGTGTTGAAGGTTGTTACAAATTCTTGAACAGAGTTTGGACACTTATTTCTTCAAACCAAAAAGATATTAACTTAAACTATTCTATCCCTGCAAATCTTCCAAAAGAAGATGATAAATTGGTTAGAATAGTAAACATTGCAATCAAAGGAATTACAAACGATATTGAAACAGACTTCCAATTCAACACAGTAATTTCTAAATACAGAGAACTTGTAAACTCAATCGCTGATTGGAGAAAATCTAAAGGTGATTTAAGTGAAGACGATAAACAAGTATTCAGCTATGCAATTGCAATGTTGATTAAATTAATGTCTCCTGTTACAGTTCACATGTCTGAAGAAATTTGGGAAAATTTAGGCGGTGAAGGTTCTATCCATGACCAACCTTGGTGTGAATATGATGAAAATTTAGCTAAATTAACAGATTTTACTCTTGTTGTTCAGGTTAACGGTAAAGTTAGAGATAAAATTACTGTTGATGAGTCAATGGGTAAAGAAGAAATGGAACAAACTGCGTTAGCAAGTGAAAAAATTAAGGAATATACAGATGGTAAAACAGTTGTGAAAGTTATTGTTGTACCTAAAAAACTTGTTAATATTGTGGTGAAATAATGACACTGTTAAAAAATAAAGCATTTATAATCTCAATGATTTTATGGTGTTTTATTACAGTAGTACGTATTTTAAACCATATTCCTTGGTATGACGAGGCTCATGCTTGGACGATAGCAGAACAATTGAATTTGTTTCAATTAGTTGATTTTATGAAAATTGAAGGACATACCATATTATGGTATGTCCTTTTGATGCCTTTTGCTAAATTGCATTTAGGATATCCGTATTCGATGCAGTTCTTAAATTGGATATTCTGTTTTGTTGCTTTAATTTTATTTTGGAAAAAAGCGCCTTTTAGCAATTTAGTTAAGGTTTTAGTAACATTTTCATTTCCATTTTTAGTGATGTATTCTGTGTATGCAAGATGTTATTCTATTGGCATAATGCTTTTGTTTTTGTTATGTGCTTTGTACAAAAACAAGTTAAAAATGCCAGTTTTGTATTCACTTTTAATAATTTTATGTGCAAACACAAGTGCTATGGCTTTAATTGGTGCTATGGTGTTTGGTTTGTTTTTTGTTTATGACTTTATTAAATCTAAACCGACTTCTAAAAATTTAGTATATGTTGGTTCTATTTTATTAATTGGCGCTGTGCTTTTGGCATTTCAAGTTTTGGGTGTTGATGATTCGGCACTTGATAAATATAAAGGTATAGAGTTTTACAAATCAGCTTTGATGTTCAGTATTTTGAAAAGAGTTATTTGCGAAGCTGTAGTTTTGTCAATTGCAACTATTTCAACATTTGTCTTTGTTTTTAAAAACAAAATTAGACCTCTATTATTTTTACTGATAGTCTCAGGTCTTATGACATATTGTTTTATGTTTAGATTTTACGGACATTATTGGAACCATGCTTTTTATTTTATTTATTTGATAATAGCACTTTGGTTGGGTTTGGACAATTACAAACTTGATAATTATAAGGTTAAATCTTTTGTTGTAACTTTATTTTTATCAATTATATCGATTACTCAAATTCTTGTTCCTTTTTATATCCAAACGAACATGTTATATAATATTTTTTCTGATGACGGAATAAGATTATCTAAATTGATTTTGGATGATAAAAAATTAGATGGTAAAACGATTATTTTAACCAAAGATAATTCGGCTGGATTTATTTTATTACCATATAACAAATATAAAATTAAAAATTATTGTGAAGCTGATAATTATGGCTATGATGTAAGATTTTTTACAAAGAATTCAGAATACTGTACTCAAATTCATCAAAATTCACAAGCTAAAAGCTTGTTTTATTTAGTAACTAAATTGAATATGGATAGATTATTGAATTTTGTTGATGAGGACGAAGTTTATACAAATATCCCTGTAAACGATACTTTTGGCAAAAAAGATAAGGTTTCTATAAAAGACAGTCATTCTGGTTATATCTATACATTTGAAAAATATAAAAGCTTTAGAGCTGTAAACAGGTTAGAATATAGTTTGTACAAAATAACAAGAAGTAAAAAATAAGCAAAGAAAAAGGGGAATTTTACTTCCCCACCCCAATTAGTATTTTAGTTTTTATATCTATTCACCTAATGGAATTATCAATTTTTGCCCTAACTGTAATTGGTTAGGATTTGCAAGTCCATTAGCTTTTTCAACTTTTTTAGCATTAGCTTCTGAGTATGAACCATAAAATCTAATAACGATTGATTCTAATGTATCGCCATTTTGAACTGTATAGTTCTCATTGTTAGCTAAATTTTTAACATCAGAAGTATCTGCTGGAATGAATGTTAATTTTGAAGATTCTGTTGTTGCTTCAACTGGTGCTGGAGTTTCAAAAGTTTCTTGAACAGCATTCATTGATAAGTTAACAATAGTTGTTAAAATTAACATTGATATCGCACCTAAAATAAAACCAGTTATGATATATACAATAGGTGATTTTTCGTATTTGCTATTTTGTTGTTTTAAGTTTTGCCATAAAATATCAAGTTCTTTGTCTTTAATTGGCTGAATGTTTGAAGCTTGAGAAATGTTGTAATTTCTTCTTCTATATTTAGAAAGAGCCTCAATAGCTTTAATCTTTTCTTTTGTGATATTTGAACGTCTAAGAGTTGTGCTTTTCATAATACTTACGTCTCGCCCTTCCGTCTTTACATGATAATTCTATCATAATTTTAATCTATATCAAGCTATTGACCAAATTTTAATCTAAATGATGTACTCCATTCAGAGGAGTTTTTTAGCAAAGTGCTAAATAAATTTTTTGGATTGTCGTAGATGAGTTTGTAAATAAATCACGGAGAGATGAGATTTTATGTTAAATAGCACTGTTGAAGAAAAAGTACAAGGAAAGACTTTATTCAAAAATTTAGTTGACACAACTAACACATTAGAAATAGCAAGACTAGCACACGAAAGATACTTACTAAAAAATCAACACGAGGATTTATTAGAAGCTGTAAATCAATATTTACAAACAATGAAAACTAACCCAACAATGGCTGAAAGCTACTATAGATTAGCATCATTAATGTTGGAAAGTGGTGATATTGATTTAGAAAACGCTATTATTCAATGTAAAACAGCTATTTCATTAGCTCCACAAAATTCAAATGCACATCTTTATACAGCATATTTCTTAGAAAAAGCATCTGATTTTGAAAGCGCATCAGAAGAATTTGAAAAAGCTATCAAATGTGCAGGTGTAAATTCTTCTAGAGCAAGATTGTTGTATTCTTCAAGCATTTTAAAAAGAGTTGATAATAAACATGCTCATATTGGTAACTTACATAAATTTTTATATTACTTTGTAACAGGTATGGCTTTATCAGTTATTGACAAGGCTTCAATCAAAATGTTGTACAAAAATATCAAAGAATCAGCTTTAACAAACTTGTTCAAAACAGTTGGCTCATTCTTTGAAGGTATCAAAAACTACGGTACAACTTTAAATATTTATAAAAAAGCAATCAAGGCTACAGGTAAATCATCATTGTTTAACTCAAAAATGGGTGATATCTTAATGAGAAGAGAAGAGTATAATGACGCTTTGGCATGTTATAGAGAAGCATATTCTGCTCAACCTCAAGACAGAGATACATTGCTAAAATTAGCTACAATCACTCGTGCATATTTGCCAGAAGAAGTTGATGAAGCAATTGATTACTACTCAAAATTATTAGAATTTGGCGTAGATTTAGAAAAAATCTATTATGAACTAGGTCATTTGTACCTTAAAAAAGACGATAGTTTCCACGCATTAGTTGCTTTTAAATTGGCTTTAGATGCAGATGAAAACAATCCTTACTATAATAATGCAATCGCATTTGCATATTTAAGAAGCAATATGTTTGATGATGCAATTAAACATTACCAAAAAGCTATTAAAATCAATCCAGATGATAAATGGACAGCATTGGTTTGTCATACATTAGGATTATTATACTTAGATATGAAAATGGATTTCCAATCAGCAATTTCTGCATTCCAAGCAGGTATTGCGTTAGATTCAGAAAACTATGAATTACATATTGCGTTGGCTGATGTTTATGTAATTCAATCAGATTTAGATAGTGCAATTCAAACATACTGTGAAGCAATTGCAATAGATGCCGAAAATTACTTAGCATACGCAAAAATGGGCTTAGCTTTGTGGGAAAAAGGTTGTTCGCAAGAAGCAATGATTTCTTTTAGCAAATCTATAGACCTAAATCCAAGCTGTGATATAGCACATAATAACTTAGGTGTTGTTAAATTAGATGCCTTTGCAGAATCGAAAGAAGCTTTAGAATGTTTCTTAAAAGCAATTGAATTAAACCCAAATTACACAATGGCTTACTTCAATGCGGGTAGAGCATACGAAACAATGGGTGAAGCAAAAGAAGCAGCATCATATTATCAAATGGCAATCGACTTAAACAGATTAAACCCTGAATTAAGCGAAGATGACATTAAAGATAAAATTCACAGCTTATTCAATTTATAAAAAACAAAAATCTCATAATTTTATTTACTTGGTACGGTCTAGCGGTCGTACCTTTTTTTTGACAAAGCGAACAGTTGTTGCCGTTTAACGCGAACGAGTAAGACGACTCAGAATCTGACCAACGACTGCATTGTTCATTCACCAACCTAAGATTCCGGATTGTAGTCCGGAATGACAGCACTTTTGTCATTGCGAGCGTAAGCGAAGCAATCCAAAGAAAGTCTTAACAATATTAC
>SAMEA104315425__coassemble_1025_pt1 | contig 17122 bp, 15 predicted proteins | sample SAMEA104315425__metabat2_low_PE_034 | metagenome-assembled genome bin SAMEA104315425 (sample SAMEA104315425) | gut metagenome | biome: Monkey gut; feature: monkey-associated habitat; material: faeces | place: China | collected 2013 | reverse complement strand
TCAATAACATTTTATTTCTTCCAAAAAAGCACAAAAATTTTTAGCATTTTTTTTATGTTTGACGTAAAATAAAATAGTACATGAAGAGAGAGAGTCGAAGGATTTTGACTTTTTTAAAATGTATTTTAACAAAGGTAGCTGGATAGAAAACTAATAAGGAGGTTATTCATGCCAGGAAAGACAATAACAGTTGATGGTAACTACGCTGCAGCGCACGTTGCGTACGCATTAAGCGAAGTATCAGCAATCTACCCAATTACTCCTTCATCTACAATGGGTGAATGGATTGATGAATGGGCATCACAACACAAAAAGAACATCTGGGGTAAAGAAGTTCGTGTAGCAGAAATGCAATCAGAAGCAGGTGCAGCTGGTGCAGTTCACGGTTCTTTAGCAGCAGGTTCATTAACTTCAACTTACACAGCATCACAAGGTTTATTATTGATGATTCCTGTAATGCACAAAGTAGCTGGTGAAATGATTCCACACGTAATCCACGTATCAGCTCGTGCTTTAGCAGCTCAATCATTAGCAATCTTTGGTGATCACACAGACGTTATGGGTTGCAGAAATACAGGTTATGCTATGTTAGCTGCAAACTCTGTTCAAGAAGAAATGGATATGGCTTTAGTAGCTCACTTATCTACTTACAAAGCTAAAGTTCCATTCTTACAATTCTTTGATGGTTTCAGAACTTCTCACGAAGTACACAAAATTGAAGAAATTTCTTACGAAGATATTGCTTCATTAGTTGAACCACAATACATTGAAGAATTCAGACAAAGAGCTTTAAGACCAGAAGCTCCAATTTGTAAAGTTGGTGCACAAAACACTGACGTATACTTCCAAGGTCGTGAAACAGTAAACAAATACTATGATGCAGTTCCAGATATCGTTCAAGAATACATGGACAAAGTAGCTAAAGTTACTGGTCGTCAATACCACCCATTCGATTACGTTGGTGCACCTGATGCAACTGATGTTATCGTAGCTATCGGTTCTGGTTGCGAAACTATCGAAGAAACAATCGATTACTTGAACGCAACTAGAGGTACTAAATACGGTTTAGTTAAAGTTAGATTATACAGACCATTCGACGTTAAGAGATTCAACGAAGCTCTTCCTAAATCAGTTAAGAGAATTGCTGTTTTAGACAGAACTAAAGAACCTGGTTCTATCGGTGAACCTTTATACATGGACGTTGTAGCAGCTATCGAAAACAAAGATGTTAGAGTTATCGGTGGTCGTTATGGTTTATCTTCTAAAGAATTTACACCATCAATGGTTTTAGCTATCTACAAACACTCTGAAAACAATGGTTTCCACGGATTCACAGTTGGTATCGAAGATGATGTTACAAACAAATCATTAAAAGTTGAAGAACACATCGTTACAGAACCAGAAGGAACTACAAACTGCATGTTCTGGGGTTTAGGTTCAGACGGTACTGTTGGTGCTAACAAAAACTCTATTAAAATCATTGGTCAATACACAGACAAAGATGCTCAAGCATACTTTGCTTATGACTCTAAAAAATCATTTGGTGTTACAGTATCTCACTTGAGATTCGGCGACAAACCAATCAAATCAACATACTTAATTACTGCTCCTGACTTTGTATCATGCTCAGCTCACGCATACATCGGCAGATATGATATTTTAAAAGGTATTAAAGAAGGCGGTACATTCTTATTAAATTCACCATACTCTAAAGATGAAGCATTTGCTCACTTAACAAGAGATATGCAAGAAACAATCATCAACAAGAAAATCAAATTCTACAACGTTGATGCTGAAAAATTAATCAAGGAACAACCTGGTTTAAGAGGTAAAGGTGCTAACACAGTAATGATGGTAGCTTACTTCAAAGTTTCTGGCATTATCCCATTTGAACAAGCTCTTGAAGGTATGAGAGAAATGACTAAGAAAACATTCAAGAAAAAAGGCGATGATGTTGTAAATATGAACTTAGCATTAATCGACGCAGCAGTTAACGCTTGTGAAGAAGTTGTAATTCCAGCTTCATTAGACGGTGTTGCTCACGCTGAAGATATTAAATTAATTCCAGATAATGCTGATGAATTTGCTAAGAAAATCATTGAACCATCAATGAGACAAAAAGGTGATGATATCCCTGTTTCAGCTATGTCAAATGACGGTGTAATTCCTACAGGCACAGCTTGCTTAGAAAAACGTGGTATCGCTCCAAGAGTTCCTCACTGGAATTCAGAAGCTTGTTTACAATGTGGTATTTGTGCTTCTGCATGTCCACACGCTGCAATTAGAACTAAATTAATTGAAGCTAAAGATATGGAAGGTGCTCCAGCATCATTCAACGCAGTAGATGCAAAACCAAATGCTAACGGCGAAAAATTCAAAGTACAAGTTTACTGCAAAGATTGTACAGGTTGCGGTGTTTGCTTAGACCAATGTCCAGTAAACCAAAGAAAACCAGAAGCTCCAGCTTTATCTTGGTCATCAATTGAAGCTGAAGATGCAGCAGGTGAAGAAGAAAACGAAAAATTCTTCGATGCAACTCCAGATAACGTAATGGGTAAAAACACAACAAAAACTGTTAAAGGTGCTATGTTGAGAAAACCATTATTTGAATTCTCTGGCGCTTGTGCAGGTTGTGGTGAAACTCCATACGTTAAATTAGTATCACAATTATTTGGTGAAAATGCAGTTGTTGCAAACGCAACAGGTTGTTCATCAATCTATTCTGGTACATTCCCAACAATTCCTTATACAAAAACTAAAGAAGGCAGAGGTCCAGCTTGCGCTAACTCATTATTTGAAGACAACGCTGAATTCGGTTTTGGTATGAGATTAGCAATCGATTCTAACAGAAGCATCTTAAAAACATACGTTGAAAAAGTTCTTGAAAACGAAAAAACTCCTCAAGACTTAAAAGACGCATTAAAAGGTGCTATGGAACATTGGGATAACTCAAAAACAGCAGAAGCTGTTAAAGCTCAAGACGAAGCAAAAGCAGTTCTTGCAAAATACGCTGATGTAGATTGCAAAGATCTTGCAAAAGTAAGAGAACTTCAAGATTACTTCACAGATAAATCATTATGGATTATTGGTGGTGACGGTTGGGCAAACGATATCGGATACGGCGGTATTGACCACGTATTAGCTCAAAACAAAAACGTTAATATCTTAGTTCTTGATACAGAAGTTTACTCTAACACAGGTGGTCAAGCTTCTAAATCAACACCAACAGGTGCTGTTGCTAAGTTTGCTACAGGTGGTAAACCAACATACAAGAAAAACATGGGCTTGATGAGCATGTCTTACGGTTACGTATACGTTGCATCAGTTGCTCTAGGTGCTGATAGAAACCAAACTCTAAAAGCATTCCAAGAAGCTGAAGCATACAACGGACCATCAATCATCTTCGCTTATGCGCCTTGTATCGCACACGGTATCGATATGAGTAAAACTCAAACAGAACAAAAACGTGCTGTTGAAGCTGGTTACTTCCCACTTTACAGATACAATCCTGAAGCTGAAAAACCATTCACTTGGGACGCTAAAGAACCAACTGGCAACTATGAAGACTTCATCAAATCAGAAGGTCGTTATAAATCATTAGTTAAAACAAACCCTGATCATGCTGAAGAACTTTATACAAAAGCAGCAGAAGATGCTAAAAACCGTATGGCTCAATACAAAGCTATTGGTGAAATATTATAATTTCACCCAATAGTCAAAATAACAATTTTGATTGTTATATAAATTTGAGAGGCAAATGATAAATTATCATTTGCCTCTTTTTTAAAAGATTGTCATCCTGAACTTGTTTCAGGATCTTACCAATCAAAAATGTGTAAAATCTTTCTTTCATTTTCTTGTACCGACAAGAAAACGAAACAAAAGAAACTCTCTCCCTAAATTTTATTTCATTAATTTTCACTAAATTCAACCTAAGACAAATTAACTCACTACGTTCGAACAGAATTTGTCTTTGACATTGTTTCATTAAGTGAAAATTATTCAAAAAATATGGTCGAGTATCTACTTGCTGTAGACAAATAACAATTCACTATTCATTATTTCATGCTAAAATAATTACATGATTGAAGAACGTTTGAAATTTTTGAGAGACGAAATTAATAGAGCGAATTATCTTTACTACGTTGAAGATAATCCAACTTTGTCCGACTTTGAGTATGATGAACTTTTTAGGGAATTGAAAAAACTTGAAGCAGAATACCCTTTATTCATAACTCCGGACAGTCCAACTCAAAGAGTTGGCTCAATCAGCACAAAATTTGAACCATACAAACACAAATACCGTTTATACAGTCTTGATAACTCAAACAATTACGACGATTTGAAAAAATGGTACGAAAGAGTTGAAAAAGAATGCGGTAAACAAGATTTAGTATGCGAACTTAAAATTGATGGTCTTGCAATAGCACTTGCATACGAAAAAGGCTATTTTGTACGTGGCGTAACTCGTGGCGACGGTGTTACAGGTGAAAATATTACACAAAACCTTAAAACAATTAAAGCGGTGCCTTTAAAATTATTCAACAATGTTGATTTAGAAGTTCGTGGTGAAATCTATATGCCAAAGACTTCTTTTGAAAAATTAAACGAAGAAAATCTTCAAAATGGCGAAAAGATTTTTGCAAATCCTCGTAACGCAGCAAGCGGTTCACTTCGTCAATTAGATTCAACAATCACTGCAAAACGTGATTTATCAATGTTTACGTACACAGGTATCCTTGAAAATGTTGATGTTGATTTAAAAACTCACTATGAAACAATGCAATATTTAAAAGACATTGGTTTCAAGGTTAACCCAAATATCAGACTTGTTAAAAATATTGATGAAGCTATTGAATACTGCAAAGAGTGGGAATTCAAGCGTTTTGACCTTGATTATGCAACAGACGGTGTTGTAATCAAAGTAAATAGTTTTGCATGTCAAAATGAAATGGGTTTCACTGCTCGTGCACCAAAATGGGCAACAGCTTTCAAATTTCCGCCAGAAGAAGTTAATACAAAACTTTTAGCAATTGAAACTTCAAATGTTGGTAAAACTGGTGCAATAACTCCAGTTGCCGTTTTGGAACCTGTTCTTTTAGCTGGTAGTACCGTTTCAAGAGCAAGTTTGCATAACTTTGACGAAATTAAAAGACTTGATGTAAGAGTTGGCGATACTGTTTTAATCAAAAAAGCTGCGGAAATTATTCCAAAAGTAATCAAGCATGTTGATACACCTGAACACGACTCACTTCCTATCTATGAAGCACCTACAAAGTGTCCTTCTTGCGGTAGTGAACTTGTTGTACCAGAAGGTGAAGTTAACTTGTACTGTCAAAATGTTTATCACTGTCCAGCACAAGCTAAATCACGTCTTGAATATTGGGTTTCTAAAGAAGCTATGGATATTGATTTTATTGGTCCAAATGTTATTGACCAATTATACGAAAAAGGCATGGTTAAAACGCCAGACGATTTCTACAGACTTCAACAACAAGATTTTATGTTTTTGGATTTAGTGAAAGAAAAATCTGCATTCAACATGTACAATTCAATCCAAAACAGCAAAAATAGACCATTAAAGAGATTTATAACAGCACTTTCAATCCGTCATGTCGGAAAGGAAACAGCTGATTTATTGAGCAATCATTTTGGTTCTCTAGAAAAGCTTAAAAATGCGACTATTGAAGAGTTAGCAGAAATTCAAGGTATTGGCGACATAGTTGCAAAGAGTATTTATAATTATTTCCATACTCCAAATAACTTAAAATTATTAGAAAATCTAAACTGTTTAGGGGTTATTCCGGACGAAGGTCCTATGATACAATCAACAGTGTTGAATTCAAAGACTTTTGTCCTAACAGGCACACTTTCAACAATGACCAGAGATGAGGCAAGTGAAAAGATTAAGCAATTAGGTGGAAAAACCTCATCAAGCGTGAGCAAAAAAACATCTTACGTGGTCGCAGGTGAAAATGCGGGTTCTAAACTAACAAAAGCCGAATCGCTAAATATACCTATTTTGAGCGAAGATGAATTCATAAAATTACTAGAACAGAAGGAATGATTTTATGAATAAAAATATAAGAATTATAGATGTAAATGGTATCATGGGTTTATTACTATTTATGTTTATTTTGATGTGCTTAGGCGTTGGATTTATCGTATTTCCAGGATTTTTATTCATGGCTATTTGGAATTTTGTATCTGATACATTGTTTGCTATTCCAGAAATCAACTTCTTGCAGGGTGAACTTCTTTGGGCTATTATCTTTATAAGTTTTTGCCTATTAACTAATAACAAGGTTATGGTTAAAATGGTAAATCGTAATATTAAAAAATAGTCAACGAAGGAGATTACTATGAATAAGAAAATTTTGACAGCATTAATCGTGTTGGGCATGACTGTTTGCTGTTCTGGTTTGTATGCCGTTGCCGAAAACGGTTACATTGACGTGTATTTATCTAAAACTAGAGAAGTTGCACCTAATAAAGCTGAAATTGTTATCGGTGTAGAAACTTCTAACAAATCTGCAAAGATTGCAGCCGACGAAAACAAAAAGATTTCTAATAATATTCAATCAAAAATTAAAACAATAATTAAAGAAGAAAATGGTGATTATATCAAGACTTCAAATTATAGCATGTCTCCAAGAAATATTTACAAAGACGGAAAAACAATCTTTGATAAATATGTTGCTGTAAATACAATAACTGTTTATACAAAAGATTTAGAAGCCGTTTCAAAAATTGTTGATACTGCAATCGCAAACGGTGCAACAAACATCAATGATTTGAATTTTTCAATTTCAGACTATGACGAAGTTTGTACAGAAATGATGGCAGACTTGGCTGGTAAAGCTAAAGCTAGAGCAGAAAAATTGGTTGCTCCAACTGGTTCAAAAATTAAAGGTGTAAAATCAATGGACGCAAATTGTTCAGCACAAGGCAATTACCCAAGAGTAATGTATTCAATGAACAAAATGGAAGCAGCTGGCGCATCTATGGATAGCACACCTATTCAAAAAGGTAAAGTTAAATTGAACGCATCAGTAAACGCATCATTTTTTATTAAATAAAAATTGTATGTTAATACAAAGTATAAAGAGAGGCGAAGCCGTTGGCTTCGCCTCTCTGTTTAATAATTGGATTGCTTCGCTTGCGCTCGCAATGACAATAAAAAAGACCCACTTTAAAAAGTAGGTCTTTTTTAATATTTATTTTTTAACTCTCAATTATTGGTGTTGAATGAATAAGCTTACCAAGTCATTTAAGTTATTGTATTGTTTTTTGTAGCTTGATGCTTGTTCTTCTAAAGTAGCAATTTGTCTTTTGTATTCTTGAATAGTTGCTTGACATTCTTTAGCAGAATTGTTCAATTTTTCTTGAACAGCTTGTGCATCTTGTAAAACACTCTTCATTGAAATACCTAGAGCTTCCATTGTTTGTTTAATAATTTGTGCACCAGTTTGTCTAGTAACACCTGATGGAAGTTGTGAAATCAATTTTTTCAAAACTGCTACGTTTGAAGGAATTTCAAATTGATATAATTCATCAGCTAATTTTTCAACAACTGCGTGTGGAGAAACTTCTTCATGAGATTCAAAAGCAGGTGCTTCATGAACTGGAGCTTCGTAAACAGGAGCTTCATAAGCTGGTGCTTCGTAAGCTGGAGTTGCAGAAGTTTCTTCTGCAGGTTCTTCTGTTAAATCATTTAACATTGAAAAATCTTCTTCGTCCATAACAGGAGTTGTTTCTTCTTCAGCTGCTGCATTTAATTCATCTACAGCATCTAAAGTTGATGTATCTTCTTCCTCAGTTGCAGTGAAATCAAATTCGTCAGCTTCTTCTTGAGGTTGGTTTTGTAAGGCTTCTATGATATTTTTGTTCATATCTTCGTTAAAATTTTCAGTCATTTCTACTCCAGATTTATTGTCATTATTAAGTTTATTATAAATTAAAAATAAAAAATTACAATATTTTATTTTCCTACATTTTAACATGAATAAAAAAAAATTAGAACTATTAACGATATAAATAGTATATTTGAGGTAGACAAAAAAAGACCCCTTGAAAAATCAAGAGGTCTTTTAAAATTATACCGAATGGTATGATGTAATAGACTAAGCGATAATTTTGTCTACAACACCAGCACCAACTGTACGTCCGCCTTCACGAATAGCGAATCTCATACCTTCTTCGATAGCAACTGGAGCGATTAATTCAACTTCCATTACTACGTTATCACCAGGCATTACCATTTCGCCATCGAATTTGATTGAACCAGTTACGTCAGTAGTTCTGATATAGAATTGTGGTCTGTAACCAGGGAAGAATGGAGTGTGACGTCCGCCTTCTTCTTTTTTCAATACGTAAACGTTAGCTGTGAATTTTGTGTGTGGGTGAATTGAAGCAACTTTAGCCAATACTTGACCACGTTGAATATCAGTTTTATCAACACCTCTTAATAAAGCACCGATGTTATCACCAGCTTGACCTTGATCAAGAGATTTTCTGAACATTTCAACACCTGTTACAGTTGTTTTCTTAGTTTCACCTAAACCAACGATTTCAACTTCGTCACCAACTTTAACGATACCACGTTCTACTCTACCAGTAGCAACTGTACCACGACCAGTGATTGAGAATACGTCTTCAACTGGCATCAAGAATGGTTTGTCTAAGTCACGTTGTGGTTCTGGGAAGTATGTATCTAAAGCATCCATTAATTCCCAAATTTTATCTGTCCATTCATTGTCACCACGTTTGATTGATGGATTAGCTTGAACTGCTTCTAAAGCTTTTAAAGCTGAACCGTGAATGAATGGAATGTTGTCGCCGTCGAATTCATAAGAAGTTAATAATTCTCTAACTTCCATTTCTACTAATTCTAGTAATTCTGGGTCGTCAACCATATCACATTTGTTTAAGAATACTACTAAGTTTGGAACACCAACTTGTCTTGCAAGTAAGATGTGTTCACGAGTTTGAGGCATTGCACCATCTGTTGCTGCAACTACAAGAATTGCACCGTCCATTTGAGCAGCACCTGTAATCATGTTTTTAACGTAGTCGGCGTGGCCTGGGCAGTCAACGTGAGCATAGTGTCTTGTTGCTGTTTCGTATTCTACGTGAGCTGTAGAGATTGTAATACCTCTTGCTTTTTCTTCTGGAGCAGCATCGATTTCATCGAATTTTTTTAATTCTGCTTGACCAGCTGCTGCTAATGTTGCAGTAATTGCTGCTGTTAAAGTTGTTTTACCGTGGTCAACGTGACCAATAGTACCAACGTTAACGTGTGGTTTCGTTCTTTCGTACTTTTCGCGTGCCATTTTAGTGGTCTCCTTTTTTCTTTCTTAATATGTACTATTTTTTAACTTATACTACTAAGCTATATATCCATTTTATATGCTAATACTTTGATGTCAACCTAATTTTTATTTGTAAATTTTTGTTAACTTCAATAGCAAAAAATATTTTTACAAGCTTTATATGAGCAACTTATTACATTACAAAAAGGAGTATCTTATGGCTATATCACCTATTAATGCTGCACAACCTAATATGAGCGTACTTAATGAACATATTTATGGCTATAAACACGGTATCAGACCTCTTGTTCTTCAAGTTGAAAGCATGAAAGATAAAGATGTAATTGAAAAACGTCTTAAACGTGATAACTTAAACTACATGCTTAACCCTGCACCTGGTGGCAGAAATCTTAACGTGTTCTTTGGTGATAAACCATGTGTTGATGTTATTAAATCCTTCAACCAACCAGAACTTGGTAAATATACTCCTGAACAAGATTTTATCCTAGGCGTTCTTCTTGGTTACGACAAAACTAAACAATGCGAACGTTATTTAAAACTTAAAGAAAAAGAATCTCAAAAGAAACAAGGTTTGAACCTTGTTGCATAGGTAAGTAATTTATAAAAAGAGGCGAAGCCGAAGGCTTCGCCTCTTCTATTTTAAGGGCGAATTTTTCAAATGAAAAATTCGCCCTTTTTAGATATTTATTGTTTTTCAGAAATTAATTATTCTTCAGAATCATCTTCAGACTCTTCAGCAACTTCTTCAGCTACCATATCTTCTTCATCAACGCCTTGTTGATTCATTTCTTCTGCAATTTCTTCATTAATTTCATCTTCATCGTAGTTAGCTTCTTGTTCTGGAGCTTCATCTTGATATTCAAAATTTCTTTGAGCTTCAGCTTCAGCTTTTTCCATTTGAGAAACTGATTTAATATCGATTTTCCAACCAGTTAATCTGTGAGCAAGTCTAACGTTTTGACCTTCACGACCGATAGCCAATGATAATTGGTCATCTGGAACAACAACCATTGCTTCGTGAGCATCTTCATCGTCTGCTAAGATATCAACTGATACAACTCTTGCTGGTGATAAAGCGTTAACGATGTATTCAACTGGATCTTCTGAATATCTTACGATATCAATTTTTTCGTTTTTCAATTCGCCTACGATTGTTTGAATTCTTGAACCTCTAGGTCCGATACAAGCGCCTACTGAATCAACTTCTGGGTCATTTGACCAAACAGCGATTTTTGTTCTGTAGCCTGCTTCACGAGAAATTGATTTAATTTCTACGATATTATCTTCGATTTCTGGAACTTCAAGTTCAAATAATTCTCTAACGATTTCTGCGTGTGCGTGAGAAACGATTACTTGTGGTAATCTTGTTGTTTCTTTTACGTTTAGAACGAATACTCTAATTCTGTTACCAGGTTTGTAGTATTCACCAGGAATTTGTTCTTTTTGAGGCATAATAGCATCAGTTTTACCGATGTTAACGATAACGTTTCTATTTTCAACTCTTTGAATAATACCTGTTGTCAAAGTTCCTTTCTTTTCTAAGAATTCGTTAAGAACCATATTTCTTTCAGCTTCTCTAATTCTTTGAGTAATAACTTGTTTAGCTGCTTGAGCTGCGATACGACCAAATTGTTCTGGAGTAACTTCGATTTTAACTTCATCTTCAAGTTCAACATCTTCATCAATTTCTTTTGCTTCAGCTAGAGAAATTTGTTCATCTTCCATACCGTCTTCAACTGATTTAACAACAACTTTTGTACAGAAAACACCGATTTCACCAGATTGTTCGTCTAAAATTGCTTCAATATTAGCTGCTTCTTTTACTCTCATGTGTTTTTTGTATGCTGCAACCATTGCATCGCATAAAGAAGAAATCAATACGTCTTTAGATATTCCTCTTTCTTTTTCAAGTTCTTCACATGCTTCAAATAATGCTGTACCTATTTTAATCATTTTTCCTACCTTATTCCCTTTAGGGAATACCTTTCTATTAAATTGTATCTACTTTCAAATTAAATTTTGTCTTCTAAATATAATTTTGTATTTTTGATTTTGTCTAAAGGAAGTAAAATTTCTTTTCCGTCCTCAAGTCTTTTAACTTTAACGCCTTCATTTTCGTCAAAATCAAGTAAAGTTGCTTTAAATATCACATCTTTCATATCTTCTAAAGGTTCGTATAATTTTATACTCACATTTTTACCTTTGAAAATTAAATATTCTTTGTTTGATTTAAATTTTCTTTCTAATCCTGGAGAAGAAACTTCCAAGTAATATTTAAAATCAAATAAATCATCTAAAAATTCATTTAAACTTCTGCTAAATCTTTCGCAATCATCGATAGAGATTGGTTTTTCATAAGAGAATAAGAAAACTCTAATAAAGTTTTTGTGATTTTCTTTTGTGAAATCAACTTCAACAGGGATAAAGTTAAATCTCATCGCCGTATTTTCAACTAACGGCATCAATTTATCTAAAACTTCTTTTCTATTAATTTCAGGTTTCATAAGAGAGTCCCCCATATATGTAAAAAAAGAACGGATAATTCCGTTCTTTTTTAAGACCTTAACTACATTATACATGAGATAATAAATTTGTAAACCCTCTTAACTTTGCACAAAAATATTACTTGATTATTAATATAGTAAGTAAGAGTTATTGACAAACCTTTATGATTACAATATTATTAGAATACAGGTTATGGCGACATGGCCAAGTGGTAAGGCAGAAGCCTGCAAAGCTTTTATCCCCCAGTTCGAATCTGGGTGTCGCCTTTTTTAAATTAAAAAAACGACTTCCTAAGAAGTCGTTTTTTGTTGCAAGTTTATCTTTAAGAAAATATTTTTATTAATTTTATAATGCCCATTTTCGCAATTTGCCTATGAGCAGAAACATTTTTTCTGTTTAAAATTTCTTCTTTATTTTTCTTATAATATTCAAATGCTTTTAATAGCATTTCTTCATTTTTTAACGTTGGTTGAAAATCTAATTCTCGTTTTATCTTTGTTGTGTCAAAAATAAAACTTTCACAAATCATCTTGTACTGATAAGGTCCAAGTGGTGAAACACCAAACATATAGGCAATTTTCATACCGATTTTCATAAATATTTTTGGCATATGTACCAATTTTGATTTTGAATTTGACTTTCTAATAACGTATTCATATATTTCATTGAAATTTTTTACATCATCAGAACCAATATTGAAAATATCAGTTTTGTCATAGGTCAAAGCCTTTATGCAAGAACTTGCCAAATCTTTAGCATAAATAAATTGATATCTATTTTTTCCATCACCAACCATCCAAATTTTACGATTTTCTTCAATAAATTCGAATAAAATTCCTAGCAGACCTAATCTTTCTTCATCTATAATTGTTGGACATCTAAAAATTACAACATTTATTTTTTCTTTCGCTGACAATAAAATCTTTTCTGCTTCTAATTTAGATTTGCCATAAATTTCAATAGGTTTTGGTTGTTCATCTTCTTTAACTAATTTGTCAAAACCTTGACCCCATAAGCAATTTGTAGAAATAAAGACTATTTTTTTAACATCATATTCTTTTGCAAAACTAACTATATTCTCTGTTCCATTAACATTTGAACTCCAAAGATTCTTTAAATCTTTTTTCACATGAGCTAAAAGTGCAGCACAATGAAAAATCGCATCAAATTTATATTTTTTAAATACACTTTTTAATAAACTTTTATCTCTAACATCTCCTAATATTGGAATAAAATTTTCGTGTTGATATTTATCTGGCTCAATATCAATAGACACGCATAAATACCCCAATTCTAATAATTCTTTTTTTAATATAGAGCCGAAAAAACCAGCCCCTCCAGTAATTAAAATTGTTTTATTCATCTACTATTGCCTTATTTTTAGGAACACATAGAGTTAAAGTTAAATCTTCCTTAAATCTACCTTTTGATATCAAATTAGCTTTAAAAACTATTATATCATAATTTTTATTTATATATTCTTTTATTCCATATTTATCAGGATTTTCAAATATTTCAGACTTACCAAATTTGTCAAACAATATTATAGGATTCTCATAAAAATTAATATCCTTTAAAGTGTCTTTTCTCCAATACCAATAAGCGTATGGAGTATTGCTAAAAATATTCTTCTCAAAATATGGATTAACTGCTATTACATGAAAATTCATACCGACAATTTTATTATTTTCAAACTTGTTTTCTTTTAAATACTTAACAACTTCTGCACTTGCTGAATAAAGATATCTTTTTTCAAAAATAGAACTTTTTACTGTCCAAATTAATTGAGAAATCAAAACTATAATAATGAAAAAATAAAAAGATTTATTAGATTTAACATCTATTTTTTGAATGTTATTTGTATTACACATAACGACAATTGAAAAAACTATGACTAAAAATTCATAACCCAAATGCCAATCATTGCAATAAAATATACTTAAAAGACCTAAAAAAGAAAAATTTAAAACATACAGTAATGTTTTTTGAGATTTATTTATACAAATAGTATTTATCACCCTGAGTAAAAATAAGATTACAAAACTCATAAGTAAAATCTTTAGAGGTTCTACTGCAAATTGCACGTTAAAAAATAAATTAGAAAATCTATCTTTTACCATAAAAAATAAATCTTGAATATTTCCAAAGCTTGCCGGAAATGAACCGTCTGCCGGTTTATTCAAATATAAAAAAGTCAATATATAATTTAGTAAAACAATAAAAACTGGCACTGACTGTTTGAAATTTATTTTTTTAAATAGACTTATTACAAAATCTATAAATAAAATAAAACTTATAAAATATCCGTGAAAACTAACGCTTGCCAATAAAATTAGTAAAAGTGAATATTTGATAATACTTTTTTCCTTCTGTGGATAAACCATAGAAATCAACATTAAAATTGGAAAAATAAGACAATGATTTCTTGAAACTACTGAATATTGATAAAAAATATAATAACAAAATGGTATTGTTGCTTTTAAAAATAATGGCGTTTTTGTTTTGAATAAAAAAAGATATACGCCCAAAGAACCGAAAAATAACGAAATAAGATTTATATTGTCGTATGGAAAATGAAATATCTGAACAAATTTCAAAATCAAATACCATAAAATAGGGTGCCCTTCATATCTCAACGAATTAAAAATCAAATCTTTAATAGAACAATCTCTTGCAACAAGCCAAGCTTGAGCTTCATCAGCCCAAGGTTCGTGGAAACTACCAACGTAAAAACAAGAAATAAAATATACTAAAAATATTCCTATTAAAAATAATGTTGTCTTGTTAAAATTAATTTTATTTTGCATGTAAAAAGTATAACATAACAAATTTTGTAAATTATTCCCGAATTATTTTTACATTTAACTCTGAAATAAAGTTTCACTCTGGCAATTGTTGTCTAGAGCCAATTTCAGCTGTCAAGTCCGTAAAAATACTTACGTAAAAATACGGACTTTAAAAATTTTCAAAATTCGTCATAATAAAAAGTCTTAAATAAGAAAGGAAATTTGGTTATACAGCATTTATTAAAAAATCAAAAACACCTTTTGCAAGGCTATATAGTCCAAACATTAAATATATAATAAAAGCTAAAAGCAAAAGACCTATAAATAGCATTGAAAAAATATAACCAAATATAAAAAACATATTATAAATTTTATTTTCCAAAATAAATTTATTTTCCAATTTTATATTTTTAGACATTTCAAAAATATAAACGAAGATAGAAATTATCAAAATTAAAAAATATATAGAAAAATATATAGGTGAGATTAAAAAACCAACAATATTTCCGTCTAATTCTGAACAGAAAAGCTTTATAAACAATGGATACAGAACAATTATCCAGCCAGAAAATGCAAGGATATTGGCACTTAGTAAAGTTTTCAAATTATTTAAGTTCATATATTAATTGTTACATAAATTGAAAGGAAAACTCAATGACAGAAGAAATTTTAATCAAAGACTTACAACAATTAGCTGGACATGCTTACAAAAAACAATTTCAAATTCCAAAATCTTGGATAGAAATAGATGATTATAATGAGAGAGTAACAGGTTTATATGTATCAACATTTATAAAAAATGATAACATTGTAATCTCTTTTAGAGGCACAGACAAGAATTCTAAACGAGATATTTTGAATGATATCATTATGGCTTCAAATATGTTACCTCCGCAAATTATTTCTGCGCAAAAATATTATGACAAGATAAAAAATAAATTTCCTGATAAAGAAATAATTTTAACAGGGCATTCTTTAGGTGGAAGTTTAGCGCAAATCATTGGCAGTCAAACAGGAGACAAAACTGTAACTTTTAGCGCATACGGAACAGGAAGCCTTGTAAATTCTCAAATAAAAACAGATAAAAATATTACAAATTATGGAAATATTGAAGACCCAATTTTTACCGCAAATATAAAAAATCAAATTGGAAAAACTATGATAATTTCAGATAATTTTCCTAATAATTCAAAATGTCAAATTTCAAAAGGTTTGAATAATATAAAATACAATCCTGAAAAACATTATTTAGAAAATATTGAAAATCTAAATAAAGGTGTTGAATATAAAGGTCAAAAATTACCGATAGAAAATAACTTATTGATAAAAATAAACATAGAAAAAAATATCAATGCTCGTGATATTGATAAAAAACGAGTTATCACAAGAGAAAAAAATTGCAAAAATGTCAAAAGACGAATTTGAAAGAAATGAAAATTTTATTAATCAGCAATTAAAACTTGGCAACATCATGTCAAAAGCTCAAGCAGATGAAAAGGTTAAAACAGGTGATTTGATTTGGGTTAATTCGTACACTCGTGATGACGGTACAAAGGTTTGTGGATATTACCGAAAAAAATAAATTTGAATAAAAAAAAAGAAGCCCTCCAGACTTCTTTTTTTGTTATTCTCTTGTACTTATAAATTCTCTATCCTGTGTTTGTTTATGTTTTTCTCAATCGTGTTCTTTTAATTAGTTAATTGCAACTAACATTGTTTTTACGCCTTGTTCGTTAGTTAATGTTCTTGCAGCTGCCATAGCCATTGAACGTCTTTTTTTAGCACCTCTTAAAACGAATTCTACTGAATTATCAACATTATTGCTTGGCATTTCGATTTTTCTTAACATAACACACATTCCTTTTTTCTTTTGTCTTATTGCTTACAAGTTTCATATCGGACATGTTTTTGAAAAACTTTAGAGATTTGAATTATTATGTTAAGTTTTTGTTACAAAAAGCGAGCAAAGGCACGAGCGTAGCGAGAGTCGAGCAACTGTCAACGGAAACGGTAGGAGTTTTCGTTGCAGTTGAGGGCGGTGCCGTTTAATGCGAGCGCAAAAAGCGAACAGAGTCACCCCCTCTTTTCCCTCGCCACAAAGGGGAGAGGAGATTTTTTGCACGAATTTATGAGTGCATAAAAAATCGGTGAGGGTTTGGATTGCTTCGCTTTGCTCGCAATGACAAAATTCTCCTCACTAATTTGTCTTACTCGTTCGCATTAAACGGGTCTACGATTAAAGATTTTTCAAAATTTTATTTTTCAAAATCTTCAAGTCTTCGCCCTCTGCTCACTCGCGCTACTCACGTGTTTTTTTAATAAATAAATTTATTGCTTCTTTAAAATTTTTAGGGGTATCCAGAGTATTTTCTTCTACATCAATTCCAAATTCCGGTTTACCAGATAATTTTTTATATGAAATTAATGAGAAATAAATTATTAATGATGAAACAACAACCCATGCAATTGCGATAAAGAACTTTAGCAATATGTTTGAAT
>SAMEA104315425__coassemble_1017_pt1 | contig 17220 bp, 18 predicted proteins | sample SAMEA104315425__metabat2_low_PE_034 | metagenome-assembled genome bin SAMEA104315425 (sample SAMEA104315425) | gut metagenome | biome: Monkey gut; feature: monkey-associated habitat; material: faeces | place: China | collected 2013 | reverse complement strand
GTGCTGATACTTCTGAACCTGCTTGAGTAAATCTGAAGATGTTATCAATGAATAACAATACGTCTTGTTTTGAGAAATCTCTAAAGTATTCTGCAGCTGTAAGAGCAGATAAACCAACTCTCATACGAGCTCCAGGTGGTTCATTCATTTGACCATAAATCAATGCTACTTTATCGATTACATTTGATTCTTTCATTTCGTTCCAAAGGTCGTTACCTTCACGAGTTCTTTCACCAACACCACCGAATACAGATACACCAGAGTGTTCCATAGCAATGTTGTGAATTAATTCCATAATCAATACTGTTTTACCAACACCAGCTCCACCGAATAAACCGATTTTACCACCCTTTTGGTATGGTTGTAACAAGTCGATTGCTTTGATACCAGTTTCAAGAATTTCAACATCAGTATTTTGATCTACTAATTTTGGAGCTTCTCTGTGAATTGGTAAGTAATTTTCTGTTTCAATTGGACCCATTTCGTCAACTGGTTCACCAATTACGTTCAAAATTCTACCTAAAATTGGTTTCCCTACTGGAATTGTAATAGGTGAGTTTGTATTTTCAACCTTCATGCCTCTTTTCAAGCCATCTGTTGATGACATGGCAACTGTTCTAACTTTGTTAGAACCAAGCATTTGTTGAACTTCAGCTACTACATAGCTTCCGTCTTCTTTATAAATTCTTAAAGCTGTATAAATTTCAGGTAAATTACCAGATTGAAATTCTACGTCAATAACCGGCCCGATTATCTGTGTTATTAAGCCTTGTGTTTGTTCAAGTACTTCCATAATATCTCCTTTTCTCCTTGTTTATATTGTACTAGAAAAAAATTATAAATACAAATGTTAACGATTTTTTGAAAAATTTGTACATAAATAGCAAATTTTTTCATGTTTGTGTTTTAATATTATAAAAGTGTAAGTGTAAACTTTACAACAAAAATCACGGAAGTTATGAAAATCCTATTAAATAAAGAATTAAATTCTAATACAAAATTCTTAAAACCGGATTTAACCAAAAAAAGCGGTCGAGAGCTATTTGTTGTGTACTTACAAGCTAAATTTAGACAATTAATGGATCATGATAAAAAGAGCAATTCTCCTATCATTCAAGATGTAAAAACAGATTTTATATCAAGATTTTCAAAAAGATTAATTAACGATCCTAATAAAAGAATTTTAATTGGTATTTCTGGCGCTTCAGCTTCTGGAAAATCTACTATTTGTAACACAATTCACAGAATTTCTGATAGCTTGAACTTGCCGATATCTATTGTCAGCACAGATAATTATTTTAAAGACATTTCTGATTTAATCAAAAAATACGGCAACTTTGACAACCTTAGAGATAACGGATACGATATTGATTCACCAGAAGGTTTTCAATTAGATATTTTATTAAAGGATTTGCAAGATATTTCAATGGGTAATGACATTATGTCTCCAAAATATCTACCAAATGGTACTGGTGTTTCTGTCCCAAATGCAATTCCTGTTAAATCTAAGAAAATCATTATTGTTGAAGGTACAGCCGCTTTGTTTGTAAAAGATGTTTTCGATGTGAGAATTTTCATCAGAACAAACGAAGAAAAAAGAAAAGAAAGATTTTTATCAAGAGCGACAACAGAAAGAAACCAAGATTTAGAAAACGCATTAAAACATTGGGAATATATTTTAGGTGCGAGCGAAAAATACATTAACCCTGAAATGAAATATGCTGATTTGATTTTAGACGGTGATACAGATTTAGAATACTTTGCACAAATTTTAGAATATATTCACACAATCACAAACAACTTTGACGACATTCAGTAATTATTAATTTATGTGTTAAACTTAACTTATGAAAATAGCAGTTGTTGAAAATCAAAAAAACGTAATTAAAGAAGTCAAAGATATAAAATTAGACGGCAGAAAGGGCGCAATTGTACAAGTTTATGGTTGCGGACTTTGCGGGTCTGATATTGTAAAACTTAGAACAGGTGTTGCAAAAGACGGCACAGTTTTAGGACACGAAATTGTTGGCAAAATTGTTGATATCGACACTGATACAGATTTTAAAGTAGATGACAGAATTGTATCATCACATCATATCCCTTGTTTTGAGTGTGATTACTGCAAGAACGGTCATTACTCAATGTGCAAACATTTTAAATCAACAAACATCTTCCCTGGAGGATTTTCAGAATACATCTATCTTTCAGAAGAACATCTTAAAAATGTTGCCTATAAATTACCAGAGGATATGACTTACGAAGAAATTTCATTTTACGAACCTCTAGGCTGTATTGTTAGAGCAGTAAAAAGAGCAGAATTAAACGAAAACTCTTCAGTTTTAGTTATCGGTTTAGGTTCTATTGGTTATCTTTCAGGACAAGCCTTTAATGCCATTTATAATTGCAAAACTTTTGGTTGCGACTTAATTCAAGACAGAATTGATTTAGCAAACAAAGTTGGTATTGAAGCTTTTAATTCAAAAGATTTTACAGAAGCTGAAAAATATATTAAAGATAATACAAACGGAATGGGCGTTGATGCAGTGTTTATGACATCAGGAGCAGATGCAACGATTGAACTTGCCCTAAAATGTGTTAGAAATGGTGGAAAAATCGTTGTCTTTGCAAGTACACCTAAAAACTTTGGTTATGCAAATAACCAAATCTATTACCGTGAATTAACAGTATTTGGTAGTTATTCACCAGCACCTATTGATTTAAAAACATCTTACGAACTTTTAACTTCTCACAAGGTAAAAGTTAAAGGTGTTTCGACAGATTATGAATTAGAAAATGTTCAACAAGCTTTTGAAGACACTATTAACAATAAAATCTTCAAAGCATACATAAAAATAAAGGACTAAAATGAAAGCTATACAATTTTACGCACCGGAAGACATAAGATATGAGGAAGTTCCAATTCAAGAACCGCAAAAAGGCGAAGTTCTTGTAAAAATTATGGCTGCTTTAACTTGCGGAACAGACGTAAAAACTTTCAGAAGAGGACATCCTGTACTTATCAAATCAGTACCGTCAGGTTTCGGACATGAATTTAGCGGAGTTGTTGCAAAATTAGGCGAAGATGTAACAAACTTCAAAGTTGGAGACAGAGTTGTAGCAGCAAATTCAGCACCTTGCGGAGAATGTTTTTTCTGCAAAAAAGGTCAATATAATTTATGCGAAAATCTTCAATTCTTAAACGGAGCTTACGCAGAATATATAACAGTTCCAGCAAGAATTGTTGAAAAGAATATGATAAAACTTCCAGACGATTTGAGTTTTGAAGAAGCAGCTTTTACAGAACCACTTGCAAATGTTGTTCACGGCGCAGAAAGAACAGATATCAAAGCAGGTCAATCTGTTGGCATAATCGGTATTGGACCAATCGGTTTAATGTTTGCAAAATACGCAAAACTTAAAGGTGCTCGAGTAATCGTCGGAGGACGTAACGAGCTTAAATTAAGACTTGCAAAAGAATTTGCAGGAGTTGACGAAGTTGTCGATTTAAAGAACACAGAAAATGTTGAAGAAGTTTTCAAAAACTTTTCTGACGAAGGTCGTGGACTCGATGTAGCTATTGAATGTGTTGGACTTCCAGAAATATGGGAACAAACCTTCTCTCTTGTAAGAGCAGGTGGAACAGTCCATTTCTTTGGCGGTTGTAAAAAAGGTTCTGAAATAAAATTATCTACAACAAAAATGCACTATGGTGATATAAAAATTTTAAGCGTATTTCACCATACTCCAGAATATGTAAGAAAAGCGTTAGACCTAATTGCAACGCATCAAATGGACGTAAAAAAATTGATTACCGAAGAAATTTCATTAGACAAACTTCCATACGCTATGCAACAACATATTGAAGGTAAAGCTATTAAATTTTTGGTAAAACCTTAGATATAAATTTTTTGATTAAACTTCCTCCATAGCTAATGAAATCTAGTGTAATTTCAATATCTTGAGCTTCGTTCCACAAGTTTCTTAGACCATTTGTTTTTGATTGTTCAAAAACGTCAGCAGTTAATAATTTTTTAGATAATACGTCCTTCTTTTCGGTAGTCTTTATCACAATTTCATCCTCAGTGTTAATAAACTCTATTTTCACGTTATCACATTCTCCTCGTTTTTGTATCCTACTTATGTCGTATATTTCTTCTATAAGGATTATTTTTTAAATATCAAAATTTTTGTGAAAATATGTAAAATTTTATCTATATTGCGGTATCTATACACATTTGAGTGGTATATTAAATATATGGTTTCATCATTAAATTCAGAAAAATTAACTAGCCTGATAAGCAAAGATTCAACATCTAGACTTGTAAAAACAACTTTACAGGCCGTTATTAATTCTGAAAAAAATTCCGATAAGACAACAAAATCTCTAAGAGATGTTTTAGAAATTGATTATGATGATGACGGCGCGCCAAAAACAATTAGCGATATGTTGAAGAATTACACTGCAAGCATTTCGGACTACATAAACAATCTTGCTACTAAAAAACAATCTTCAACAAAATTAGACGGAAAATCTTTGATAAATTCTATGAAAAAATTATCAAACAATTCTAACACTCTTTCAAAAAGCGCATACGAATCAGTTGGAATGGGTGATTACTACAACTTAAAATCAGTAATGACACTATCAAACGCTATTTCACAATATTCTAAAACAAATTCTGGTCTAACATCGTTAATATCAAACTCAAATTTCACAATAAAAGTATAAACATTTTTCAACAGTAATAAGCATTATTACTGTTTATAATATTGCAATGTTTTGAAAAAAAATATATAATTCAAGTATGACAATTATTAGAAGATTATCATTTTTTGACGCATCTAAATTAAAAAAAATGATTGCTTTTTTAGGTAATGATGAAGCTGAGAGATTTATCAGAAAACTTATGAGCAATTATTTTTCGTTTTTTCATCAACTTTTGCCATTAGGATTAAAATTTTTACCAGAATCTTATGTCTTAGAGGTTGATAAAACTATTCACGGAGTAATCACAGTCAGTCCGACAAAAGGTAATCCTTATAAATTGTCTATAACAAAATTACTTTTTGAACAAGATTATTACGAAGTTGGAAAACAATTAATCGACTTCATAATCACAAAATACGGAGCAAAAGGTGCTGAAACATTTGTTGTGTCAATAGATAACAGCTATGAAGAACTTCTACAACTTTTCACAGTCGGTTGTGGATTTAGACAATGTGCAGGTGAACTACTTTATAAAATTCCTAAAAAAGCTCACCGTATAAACCGCACAGAAACAATCATTTTTAGACCGTTCAAAAATTCTGATGCTGAAAAGGTTTGCGATATGTACAATCATTCTGTCGTAAGCCATTTCAAACCTTCGTTGCTAAAAAATAAAGCAGAGTTCAAAGAGCCTGTTCTTTGCGGACTTTCAGCTGTTTATGAACTTAAATATATCATGGAAGAAACAAATTCTAAAACAATTCTTTCATACTTTTCAATCATAACCGCAGACAATATTAATTACACTGCAACAATAACAATTCAAGAAGGATATAACGTAGATTATAGTCTAATCTTTGGCTTTATAAACAGAGAACTTCGCCGTCGTAAAAAAGATTTCAATCTTTTTGTAAAAGTTTTAAAATACGTGAAAGACAACGAACAACTTGAAGAATACTTAAAACGAAAAGACGGAGTTTGCATAGGCACTCAACTTATACTTGTAAAAGATTTCTACAAGTTAATAAAAGAGCCATCATCAAAGAAGCTTGGCATAGTATTATTCAACGATTCTAACCAAACAATTAGAACAAATTTTGAAACTAGAAATGAGCAACTTCACTAATATTCATCACAGTGCATTGTTTGCCCTTATTTTCGATTAAATCCTTAAATCTATTAACCTCTGCTCTGATATAAGGGAATGTGTTGTAGTGCATTGGAATAATAACTTCTGCACCAATCCATTCAGCTGCAAGCGCAGCAGAGTTTACGTCCATTGTAAAATGACCACCAATTGGTAAAATAGCAATGTCTGGTTTATTCATTTCTTTTATAATTTTTAATTCTTGATTTAAGCAAGTATCACCTGCGTGGAAAATCTTAACACCATTGATTTCAAAAAGAATACTGCTTGGGCAACCCGCATATTGACCGTCTGGAGTTGATGAAGAATGAAAAGCTGGTAAAAATATAGCTTTACCCCAATCATAATTTATCCAACCGCCTAAACCAACAGGATTAATATAAGCACCTTTTGACAAACAATAATTTGCTAATTCAAACACAGCGCTAATTTTTGCACCTTTAGCTTTTGCAATTTCTATTGCAGAACCCAAATGGTCAGAATGACCGTGAGTAACAAAAATATCAGTAATATTTAAACTTTTCCAGTCATAATTTGGATAAGCCGCTAAAAACGGATCTATCAAAATACAATTACCATTATTATTTATTTCAAATGCACTATGTCCTAAGAATTTTAAATCAAATGCCATTATTAACTCCTTTAATATTTTGTTTAAATTTAACATATTTTTAGTTAAAATACAATTATGTACGAAGAATATATGAAAAAATGTTTTGAACTTGCAAAAAAAGGACTTGGAAAAACTTCTCCAAATCCAATGGTAGGTTGCGTAGTTCTGGATAAAAACGGAAAAGAAATTTCAACAGGTTATCACGCAAAATACGGTGAAAACCATGCAGAGCGTGATGCACTTTTAAAACTAAAAAACGGCGAAGAAGAAGGCGGAACAATCATTGTAAGTTTAGAGCCTTGTTCACATTTTGGTAAAACTCCACCTTGCGTTGATTTAATCATCGAACGTAAACTTAAAAGAGTAGTTTTTGCAATGAAAGACCCAAACCCAATAGTTTCAAGTGTCAAAAAACTTGAAGAAAATGGAATTGAAGTTATAAGTGGTATTTTAGAAGACGAAGCAAAAGAATTAAACGAAATTTTTGTTACTAATATGACAAAAAAAAGACCATTTGTTGCGTTAAAAACTGCAACTACACTTGACGGCAAAGTCGCAACTCGTACAGGCGATTCAAAATGGATAACTTCGACACAAGCAAGAGACAAAGGGCACGAATTACGTAAAATTTATGATGCTGTTTTAACAACCTCAAACACAGTTCTTGCCGACAATCCAAATTTCAACAACAAACAAAAAATTCTTATCGACAGAACTCTAAAAGTTCCTACAAATATGAATTTTTTCAAAACTGGTAAAATCTTTATCGCACACGATGAAAACCTTAATTCACCAGCAAATACAGAAAACATTGAATACATATCTTGCCCAACTATAAATGGTCAAATTGATATAACTGCTCTTTTACATATTCTTTTTGAAAAGAAAATTATGAGCATTTTTGTTGAAGCAGGCGGAAAATTCAACGGTTCTATCATCGATTTAGAAATAGTTGATAAAATTTACCATTTTATTGCACCAAAAATTCTTGCTGATAACACGGGTAAATCAGCCTTTATCGGTAGAAATATTCAGAAAATAAAGGATTGCGTTGAATATAAAGTTAAAAATATTGAACAAATCGGCAAGGATATTCTGATAACCTTGAAATGGCATTGTAAGTAATAACAAAGCAATCAAAAAGATACAAAAAAAGAAGAAGTGCGAAATTTCATTCTGAAATTTCGCCTCTTTCTTCAATTAAATTATCATTTTGAATTTAATTATTTTAAATTCATAACTTTTAAAATTTCGTCCATATCAGCGCCAGTTTTTGCAACTTCTGTCATTGAATATTTAATAGCGCTATCTGGGTCTTTCAAGCCATTACCAGTTAAAATACATACGCATTTTTTACCTTCTTCAACAAGACCTTCTTGGTGAGCTTGGATTAAACCTGCAACAGATGCAGCACTTGCAGGTTCGCACAATATTCCTTCTGTTGATGCGATTAATTTGTATGCTTCAATAATTTTTTCATCATTTACGCAACCAATTTTACCGCCAGATTTATCTCTTGCATTTTCTGCTTGTTTCCAGCTTGCAGGGTTGCCAATTCTGATTGCAGTTGCAATTGTTTCAGGTTTCATAATTCTTTCACCACGAACGATTGCTGCAGCACCTTCAGCTTCATAACCCATCATTTTAGGTAATTTTGTAGAAAATTTTTCTGCAAAATATTCTTCATAACCTTTCCAGTATGCAGTAATATTACCAGCATTACCAACTGGAATAAAGTGATAATCAGGAGCATCGCCTAAAGCATCTACAATTTCAAACGCACCTGTTTTTTGACCTTCAATTCTGTATGGATTAACTGAATTTACCAAAGTAATAGGATAATTGTCAGAAATTTTTCTAACAAATTCAAGCGCTTCGTCAAAATTACCTTTGATAGCAATAATTTCTGCACCATACATCATTGCTTGAGATAATTTACCTAGTGCAATGTAGCCGTCTGGAATTAAAACGTATGTTTTTAAACCAGCTTTTGCGCCATAAGCAGCAGCTGCGGCACTTGTATTGCCAGTTGATGCGCAAATGATAGCGTTTGAACCAGCTTCTTTAGCTTTTGTAACAGCCATTGTCATACCACGGTCTTTAAAACTACCAGTAGGATTTGCGCCTTCAAACTTTAAGTATACTTCTGCTTTTAGTCCGATAGCTTTTGCTAAATTATCAGCCTTGATTAATGGAGTATTACCTTCGTTTAAAGTTACGATTTCTGTTGTGTCGCTAACTGGAAGATATTTTCTGTATTTATCGATTAAACCTTTATACATCATCATTTGCCACCCTTATCATACTATTTAACTCATTAATGCAACCTTCTTTTTTCAAATCATCGATTGCTTTTAATACATCTTTTTCTCTGCAAAGTTCAGTAATAATAACGATTGTTGCTGTGTTATCTTCTGAAACACCTTTTTGCAACAAGCTTGCTAAACTTATGCCATTTTCAGCAAAAACAAGACCTAATTTACCGATTACACCGGCTTTATTGCTAACTTTTACTGATAGATAATATTTGTTTGTTGTTTCTTTGATATCAACAACATTTGCAACAGAACCGTGCTTACATCTCATCATTGGTAAAATGTAATCAGTTGTGCCAATTTCATTTGAAAGAACAACGATATCGCCTGTTACAGAACTTGCTGTAGGGAATTCACCAGCCCCAGGTCCAGATAAAGTTACTTGACCAATCGGAAAACCACTGATTGTAACGGCGTTAGTAACAAAATCAATATGAGCCAATGTTGTCTTTTTGCTTACAAACATTGGGTGAACTCTTACGTCCGCATTGTTTTCATCTAGCATTTCAGCGTGTGCAATAAGCTTGATTTTATAACCCAATTCATTTGCATATTCAATATCTTCTGCTCTAACTTTGCTGATACCTTCTCTATAAACATCTTCAATTTTTATACGTTTATTGAAAGAAATTGTTGCTAATGTTGCTAATTTGTAGGCTGCATCAAAACCTTCAACGTCAGATGTTGGGTCAGCTTCTGCATAACCAAGTTTTTGTGCTTCTTTTAATACATCATCGTAGCTTGATTTATCAACGTCCATTTTTGTTAAAATATAGTTTGTTGTTCCGTTCAAGATAGCTTCAATCTTATTAATTTTATTTGCTGCTAAAATTGTTTTAATAGGCATAATAATTGGAATACCACCAGCAATTGCGCCTTCATAAAGAATAACTCTATTTTGTTTTGCAGCTAAATCAAATAACTCTTCACCGTGTTTTGCAAGCAATTCTTTGTTTGCAGTAACAACGTGTTTGCCATTATTCAAAGCAGTTTTGATTAATGTCATAGCAGGTTCAACACCGCCGATAAGTTCAACGACAATTTGAATACTTTCGTCATTAACGATTTCGTTCGCATCAAGAGTCAATAAACTTTTGTCTAGACCTTCAATGTTTCTGTCTTTGTTAATATCACGAACCGCAATTTTAACGATTTCAATATTTTCAAAACTTTGTAGAGTCTTGTATACACCGCTTGCAACAGTACCAAGACCTATTAAACCGATTTTAATTTTATCCATAACCACCTACATAAATTGTGCTCTTAGTTAATAATACTATAATTTTGCGCAAAAAAAAACCCTTTTTAATAAAGGGTCTGGAATTTTGTTTCGAATTCCTCGTGTGTAGAAGGTTAGTGTGTGTGTGGTAGGTTAGTGTGTGTGTGTTTAAAAACTTTTTTCATTATAAAGACACTTACAAAATTAGTCTTGTATAATAAATGATAATCCTCTCAACTGCCTCTTACTCATATATAAAGTATTTTCGTTTTGTCGAATTTCAGCATGCGCATTTTTTGTTACATTAGTTTACATAAGTATTTCTTTATGTGATATAATCAAGAAAAAGAGGTATTTATGGCAATAAAAAAAGTTTTAAGATATGGAGACCCTATTTTGAGAACACCTTCAAAAGAAGTTCACAAGGTGTCTAAAAAGGTTCAAGAATTAGTAAACGACTTAATGGATACAATGTATGCACAAAACGGTGTTGGTTTAGCAGCTCCTCAAATTGGCGTTAATCAAAGAATTTTTGTCGTTGATGTTTCAACAGGCGACGAACCTTTAAACCCAATCGTATTCATTAATCCTAAAATCATTAAAAAATCTGGAGCTTGCAGAAGCCATGAAGGCTGTTTAAGTTTTCCTGAAGCATTCACAGATGTTAAAAGATATGCAAACGTAATGATTAAAGCTATGGATAGAAAAGGTAAGTCATTCGTCTTAGAGGCAAAAGATGGAACTCTTTTAGCAAGATGTATTCAACATGAATTTGACCACCTTGACGGGGTTTTATTCATTGACCACTCTATGAACAGATTTGAAACAGATGTCGTTCTTGAAGAGCACGATTTACCACCTTTAGAAGATGATAAATTGCTTGATGAAAAAGAATTAGAGGAACAAATTAATAATGCAGAATCAAAAGAAAATTAGTTTAGTATATTTTGGAACACCGCAAATTGCAGTAAAATCTTTGGAATATTTCATTAATTCAGAAGATTTTGAAGTAGTTGGCGTTGTTACTCAACCTGACAGACCAAAAGGAAGAGGTCATAAGTTGACACCTTCCCCAGTTAAAGAGATTGCTCTGGCGCATAACATTCCAGTATTTCAACCAACTTCTATTAGAAAAGAACCTGAAATACAAGATGAATTAAAGAAACTTGAGCCTGATTTCTTTGTAACATTTGCTTTTGGTCAAATTTTATCAGAAGAAGTTTTAGCTATTCCAAAATTTGAAACAATAAATCTTCACGCATCATTATTGCCTAAATATCGTGGCGCTGCGCCTATTCAAAGAGCTATCATCAATGGTGATGAAGAAACAGGTATTTGCACAATGATTACAGAACTTGGTCTTGATTGCGGTGATATTTGTATTAAGCACCCTATCAAACTTACTGATGATATGAATTGCGAAGATTTGGCAATAGCAATTTCAAACTCTTCACCAGAATTATTAGATAAAACTTTAAAAGGACTTTACGACGGAACTCTAACACCTGTTAAACAACAAGAAGACGGTGTTTGTATCGCTAAAAAAGTTACTAAAGAAGAATGCAAAATTGATTGGTCAAAACCCGCAAAAGAAATTCATAACTTGATTAGAGGTGTTTACAATTGTCCTTGCGCATATTTTGAACATCAAGGCAAAATAGTAAAAGTTATGGACAGTAAAGTAATTGAAAAATCTGCTAATGCGGGTGAATTTATTGATGCAAACAAAAACGGCTTAGAAGTTGCTTGTGGCGAAAAAGCTTTATTAATAAATAAAGTTAAACCAGAAGGAAAAGGCGTCATGTCAGCAGCAGATTGGTATAGAGGATTAAAAAAATAATGACTACAAAAGGTATAAGAGGCGCAATCACAGTTGAAGCAAATACAGAAGAAGCTTTAAAAGAAGCAACTTTAGAACTTTTGAAAGAACTTTCTTTTAAAAACAAGTTAGAACCTTCAATTATTTCGCACGCAATTTTCACATTAACAGACGATTTGAACGCAGCATTCCCTGCAAAGTTTGCACGCAAAGATTTTGGCTGGGATAACGTTGCTATGATGTGTTATCACGAACTTGATGTACCAAATTCATTAAAAATGTGTTTGAGAGTCCTTGTTGTAGTTAATGTTAACGATGATTTTGTGCCAGAATTCGTTTACCTAAAAGGTGCAAGCCATTTAAGAGGTTAAAATGATTACATTTGATTACCTAGCTTTGAAAGCTTTTTTTGAAGAAAACAAAGAATTTTTTGAAAATTCTCGTATCCAAAAAATTCAATCACCTTCAAGAAAAGATTTGATTTTGTACTTGAGAGGACTAGGGGAAACAAGAAAATTTTATATAAATATTAACCCTCAATTTTATCATATTTGTTTTAAATCAAAAGAAAACGAAACAAAATTAAATCTTGAAATACCAAAACAACCGACAATGTTTTGCATGTTACTTCGCAAATACATTGAAAACGGTAAGATTGCAAAAGTTAATGTACCAGAATATGAACGTATTTTTGAAATTTTTATTGAATCATATAACGAATTAGGCGACAAAATATATCTTTGTCTTGCTGTTGAACTTATGGGTAAATACTCAAATATAGTTCTTTATAATCACGATTCAAATATGATAATTGGTTGTTGCCATAATGTTGGGGAAGAAAAGAGCCGTACACGTGAAATGGCTGGACTTTTGCCTTATGTTTATCCACCAAAACAATTCAAAACAGATATTTTGAACTACAATGGAGAAATCGATAATCTTAACGAAAACTTTTATGGTATTTCAAAAGCATTTGAAGAACAGGTTAAAGGTTGCACACTAACTGAAATACAGGATTTTGTAAGTTTAAAAAATCCTTCACCGTCTATAAGCGGAGATATGAATGAATATGCGCTTTATTCAAAATTAGTTAAAAATCCTATTATAAAGAGTTCTGTAAATGAAATGATTGATGATTATTTCACTTATCATCAAATGAAAATTTTGACTAAATCAATGAAGCACAATCTATATTCAACTGTTTATCCTAAATACAAAAAGCAAATGGGAACTTTGGAAAAGATTGAAAAACAATTAAAGAAAGAAGAGAAATCACAAACTTATAGACTTTACGGCGATTTACTTATGGCAAATATTCATAACCTAAAAGACTATTCAAAATCAGCGACTTTGCTTGATTGGAATACGAATAAAGAAGTTAAAATTTCACTTGATGAAACAAAATCAATCAAGGATAACGCAAACAAATTTTATAAACTTTATAACAAGTCTAAAAACTCGTCTTTAAAACTTCACGAACTTGAAGAAAAGACTTTAGAAGACATAAAATATCTTGAAGAAATTCTATTTTCTATTGAAGAAGCTGATTCTATGGATATTTTGAAGGATATCGTAGAAGAAATTAAAGAGGAAAAAACTCCAAAACAAGAAAGCGTTATTTTAGAAGAAGAATTTAACGGATACAAAATTTTAATCGGTAGAAGCAATAAACAGAATGATTTGATTGTATCAAAATTATCCGATAAAGATGATTTGTGGTTCCACACAAAAGATTGCGCCGGCTCTCACGTATTACTTAAAAACCCACTAAAAAAAGAAATTGAAGACGAAGTTATTCTGCATTGCGCAAAACTTGCTAAACAGTATTCAAAAGCAAAATTGACATCAAAGGCTGGAGTTATTTATACGTATAGAAAAAATCTTAAAAAACCACCTGCATCAAATTTGGGATACGTTACATACAAAAACGAAACAGAAATTTTGGTTGATTAAATTGTTATTTTAAAACGAAGTTACACACCATTTTGTCATTCTGAACTTGTTTCAGAATCTTGCCAGCTATAAATGCGCAAAAAGAACATAAAAAAGATAATCGTTGAAGGTAAAATTTTACGTTGGTAAGACCCTGAAATAAATTCAGGGTGACAGTAGGAGTAAGCGAATATTTCTATTTGTGCTCACAATTTATTGCGTTTATGATAAAATTAACTCAACAAGAGAGAAATATTTTATGGCAAAACAAAAATTCAAAGCATTTGATATATTTTATGCAACCTTAAATTTATATTTAAAACATATGAGAGCATTCTTTTCATACTTAACTTTCCCAATTATTGGACAAGTTGCAGGTATGGTAATAACATTCGTATTAAATTATCATTTCATAGTTAATTTAGACGTTATTCAACAACACATTCCACTATACAACAATCCTGTGGCAATTTTAGTTACTGCAATTATTCTTATGCTTCCAGGGTTAATTTTAATGCTTAGAGCATTTTGGGATTACCTTGTAGCGTATGGCGCAATAAACTCTATGGCAGATAATATGACAAAATCTGGCAAGTTGTACGATTTTGAAGCACATACACTTGTTATTAATCACAGAAAATTTTCTTTCGCAGGTTTATGGATAATTTATAGTATATTTATTTTCTTCTCAAGTTGTCCATTGCTTTGGATTGCAGGCGGTTTAATTTTTGTATTCTTCGCTCTTGTGTTCCAAGTGTTTACTCTTGAACCAGAAAAAAATATTTTTATGTGTTTCTACAAAAGTTTTATCTTAGTTAAACAAAAATATTTTGAAACATTGGTTGTTTTACTTTTGGTTTCAACTCTTACTTATTTCATTATTCCAGAAATTGTAAGAATAATTTGTTCACTTACAGGTATCGTAACAATGTTTTCAAACCTTATCCAAAACATTGTTGCCCTGCATCTTCAAATGTACTTGGATAAATTCAACGAACTTTTAACAACTTTAAACCAAGCGCCACTTAGCATTTTAGATTTATCAAAAATCATCGTACTTGCGGTTATTGGTTGGATTGTTTCAGCATACTTGCTACCAATTAGAAGTTTGTCTTGTTATTTAATGTACAAAGATTTAAACAAAAAATATTTAGCAAAATTCAAAAAGAAAAGTAAAATAGATGTTCAAGTGTAAAAATTGTAATCACGTTGATAAGTTTGAACTTATGTTTTCAAAAGATTATGACAAAGAGAAGACTTACTCAATGATTTATAACGATAATAATCAAATAGAGATAACAGTTGGCGATTATACGTTCATACCCAATTTAATGTTTATGAACGAACATGCTGTTTGCAAATATTGCGGTCAAATTTATACATGGGAAAAGGAAAAATAAAATGAGAAAAGGTAGAAAAAACAACGAATTGAGAGAAGTAAAATTCACTCACAACTATACTAAAAATGTACTAGGTTCAGTTTTGGTTGAATTTGGTGATACAAAGGTTATTACAACTGCATCAGTAGAAGTTGGTAAACCAAAATGGATGGACAAAGAAGATAAAAGAGGTTGGGTAACTGCAGAATACTCTTTACTTCCAGCTTCAACAAATACACGTGTATCAAGAGAACGTTCAAAAGTTTCTGGTAGAACTCACGAAATCCAAAGATTGATTGGTAGAAGCCTTAGAGCTTGTGTAGATTTAGAAAAAATGACAGATGTTACAATCACAATTGATGCTGATGTTATCCAAGCTGACGGTGGCACAAGATGCGCAAGTATTTGCGGGGGTTTCGTTGCTATGCAAGACGCAATCAAAAAACTTTTAGATAACGGTACTTTAACAGAAAACCCAATCAGAGAACCTTTAGCAGCTGTTTCTGCTGGTATTGTAGAAGGTGAAATTAGACTAGACCTTGAATACGAAGAAGATTCACACGCTGACGTTGATTCAAATATCGTACTTACAAAAAGCGGTAATATCGTAGAATTCCAAACAACAGCAGAAGGTCATACTTTGACAAAACAACAAATGGACGAAATCTTTGACCTTGCTCAAGAAGGTATTAATAAAATTATTTTGCTATACTAGTGTTAAAAATATTTATATAAAAAAAAGGCGACTTGTTTCACAAGTCGCCCTAAAATTTTGTTAGGAAGGGAATAAGGGTAAAATATTTTAGGGGCTACAATTAGCCGAATAAACTAAATGATCTATCAGTATTATCAGAAATTAATGATTTTACTGAATCGTACTCTGTTGTAACCGCAGAGTGTTCTGTGTTGATTTGAGATAGCTCTAAATCTAACAATTTTTCTTGTCTCGATATCTCTGAAGTATTTTTATCATATTCTGATTGTGCAGCTTTTAACATAGACTCATTAACTGAGCCATCAGAAGAACTAGTTGCGCTATTCATATCATCAGCATATTTTGTCGCATAAGCTTCTGACTTCAGAGACATAACTACTTTTTCGTTTGAAATCTGTTGTGCTCTTAATTCAAGATCATGCATTCTTGCCGTAAGAGTCATCATTCTTGATTGGTTTGCTGATACACCCATTTTTTGTACTCCTTAATGTACATATTTTTCCTAACACATGTATTATCGGCATATTATTTTAAAACTTTAGGCTAAAACTCCATGTTTATCATGGTTTTAGAGATGCAAAAAGGGTAAAACACGCATTAATAAAGAGTTTTAGCCTTAAAAATCTACATTTACATTTCTTAATAATTATGTATTTATATACTGTCATGCTGAACTTGTTTCAGCATCTTACCAGTTATAAATGTGTAAAATAAACGTAAAAAAAGATAATCGTTGAATGGTAAAATTCTACGTTGGTAAGACCCTGTGGAGAAACCAGACATTTTTCACGAAATCAGAGATTTCGGAAAAAGCAGTCAAATAAATTCAGGGTGACAAAATAAAATTAAACAAGAAAGAGGCGAAGCCTACGGCTTCGCCTCTTTCGTTTATCTAAACTTAAAATTAAGCTTGTTCTTTTGTAGGAGCCAATTTTTCACTCAAGTATGCAATTGTTCTTGGGAAGTGTTGTTGCAAGTATTGAGTTCTGATACCTAAGATATCAACTGATTGGTATGTATTCATCAACGCATTTGTTTCAGCAATTGTTTCTTCTCTACCTCTTTCTGGTTGACCTTCAACTGCTTCTTCTTCAATGAAGTATGCAATGTGATCTCTTTCATTTGTTGGGAATTCTTTCAAGAAATTCTTTCTTTCTTCTGCGTAAGTTTTCTTGAATGTTTCATCTTCGTGAAGAGTATCTAAAAGTTTGCAATCAATTGCTTCACCTTTTTGGTTAACAATAAGTTCAGCAGGTTTACCAGTCATATCAGTTGCGTGTCCTAATTCGTGCAAGAATACAAATGGATCATCTGATACGTTCAAGATACTGAATGAATATACGTCATCCATAACTGTATTACCATCTTTATCA
>SAMEA104315425__coassemble_930_pt1 | contig 18569 bp, 18 predicted proteins | sample SAMEA104315425__metabat2_low_PE_034 | metagenome-assembled genome bin SAMEA104315425 (sample SAMEA104315425) | gut metagenome | biome: Monkey gut; feature: monkey-associated habitat; material: faeces | place: China | collected 2013 | reverse complement strand
TAAAATTAGCGCTCAAGAATTACAAAGTTTTACTAACTCATTATCTACAACAGGTATGACAAAAGAACAACTTTGCACTCTTGGAACTTCAACTGGTATGAGTTCATCTTTATTAAACACAGTAACTCAATACTTTGACGAAATTGATACAAACAAAGACGGCAAAGTTACTCAAGCTGAAATTCAAGATTTCAACAATCGTTCTGAAAAAGAAAAACAACGTAAAGAAGAGTTAGAAAGAATGTTGTCTAACATGTCAACATTCTACGAAACATCATCTTCAAATACTGGTAGCTTATTAGATTACAAATACTTACAAGATGATGAAAATTCTTAATTAGAATACGTAGAAAACTAAATTTATTAGAAAGTCGGCCATCAGCATATAGATGGTCGATTTTATTGCGGCTTGAGTTGTAGAAATACCAACTTCTTTAGCACCACCTTTAGTCGTATAACCTTGAGTTGCACAAACAAGTGCAATCAAAATGCCAAAGACAAGAGCTTTGAATAAGCTGATATAAACATCTTTCATTTCAAGCCATAACCAAACAGAATTTAAGTATCTGTAAGGGTGTAAACCGATTGTAAAGTAAGAAACAATCAACCCGCCTAAAATACCAATAACTTCTGCAATCAAAACAACCATAGGAACTGTTATCGCAGCAGAAATAAGTCTAGGCGTAAAATAATAACCGACAGGATCAACTTTTAACGTTTTAATAGCATCAACCTGTTCTGTTACTTGCATATTAGCAATTTCCGCACTAATTGCCGTCCCAGCACGAGCGCCAATAGCTAAAGCAACAAAGCCTGGGGCTATTTCTCTTATCATTACAACAGTAATTGTTCCACCAATATATGTATCAGCACCTGACATCAAAAATTGTTTAGCAACCTGAATTGTAATGACAACAGCAGCAATAAATGAAATTGTCAAAGCTATCGTCAATGAATCATAACTTATTGCTGCTGCTTGTGAAATTATTGATGAAAATCTTACTTGTTTAGAAAACAAGTATTTCAAAGATTTTATGAAGTTTTGAACGCAAAGCCCTAAAAAACTAATCATAAATTGGCATGCACCATTCTTTGTATTTATCAACTTTGCCTTTAACAACGTCAAAGTAAAGTTTTTGTAATTTAGTTGAGATAGGACCAACTTCACCTGTACCTAATTTTCTGTGGTCAATTGTAACGATAGGGCTGATTTGAGCACCAGTACCACAATAGAAAGCTTCATCTGAAGTATAAAGTTCAGTTCTAGAAACTTCTCTTTCTTCAACTTCAATGCCTAAATCTTTAGCTAATTGAATAATTGTGTTACGAGTTACACCGATTAAGATGTTATCTGTTGTTCTTGAAGTAACAAGTTTACCGTTTTGAACTAAGAACATGTTCATTGCAGAACCTTCTGTTACTCTACCGTTTTCGTCAAGAACGATTGCATCATCAAAACCAGATAATTGAGCATCTGATTTAATCAATGCAGTGTTTGCGTATGCACCAGAAACTTTTGCTCTTGGTGGAATAGCGTTGTCTGAGTTTCTTCTCCAGTTTGAGACACACACGTTCAAACCTTTTGTTGTATCAATATAATCGCCCATTGGTAATGTAAATAATAAGTAAGAATCTTTATTATTTAATAAACCTGGACCAATTTTTTCTGCAGCTTTAAACAAGTTTGGTCTGATATAAACATCTTGTCTGTAAGCATTTTTCTTTAAAAGTTCTTTTAAGTTTTCGCAATAACCTTCTAAAGTAAATGGATTTTCCATATACATAACGTGAGCACTTCTCATAAGTCTTTCAAAGTGTTCTTTTACTCTAAAAGCATACAATTGATTTTCTTCTTTATTATAGTATGCTCTAATACCTTCAAATACGCCAGTACCATATAAAAATGCGTGTGTCATGATTGGTAAACTAGCTTTTTCTTTTTCGATAAATTCCCCATCATAAAATACAAATTCTTGCATAATATCTCCTTTTTGCTACAAATTTAGTATCTCACGAATTAAAAAATTTTTAAACAAAATATATATTAATATTACAGTTTTAAAAATTTTATGGTAATTTTCTCATATTTTGCATACAATGTAATTGAAGGTAAGTAAAATGCAATTATTAATTAATGCCTTATACATATACATAGCCGTATTTTCAGTCTATTTTTTAGTGTTGTCTCTTAGAAATTTAAACACTAATTCGTCAAAGATAGACAACGTTTTGGCATACAATATCGATAAAAAACAGCTTTGTGTAATCGTATATTCACATAATCAATTAAAAGCTTTAGAAAAAATCTTAAATCAATTAAGACGTCAAGATTACGCTATAAATAATTTCCAAACATACGTTATTCTAGATAATTGTACTGACGGTTCAGAAGATTTCGTTTCTCTAAAATCTTCTGTCAATGTCCTAAACCTAAACGAAGGCGGATTAATTGGAAAAGATTCTTCTTATTCAATTTTGTTAGAAAAGCTTATTCCAAATACAAACATTGATGCTTATGTATTTTTAGATGTAGATAAATATATTAATACAGATTTTCTTACTAATATTAATTACGCTTTATCTAAAAACGATGTTATTACTGGTGCGGTTGTATACCAAAATCATCGTCAAAATCTTAAAAATAAAATCAAACGTGCTTATAGCAAATATTTAAACAACTTCTTATTCAATTCAAGAAGTATGCTAGGTTTATCAAATCCTATAAATTCAGAAATTTTAGTTATTAAAAAAGAATTAGTTGATGCAATCGGAAGCATTGATTTCAAAGATGTTGAATCAGAATTGAAATACAGCATGCTTTTATCAAAAATCAAAAAACATTGCTGTTTCAATCCTAACATAAGATGTTACTCAACTGACAGTGAAATTGAAATCAAAAGAGTTAACTTATTCACTCGTTTGAAATTATTCAAAAATTGTTTCTCTACTACGAAAACATTGAATTTCTCATACATTGAATATATTTATTCATTACTAAATCCAAACTGTTTGTTATTAATGCTTGCATATCCATTAGTATTTGCATTCTCTTATAACTATTATTTCTTCGTATCTTCAAAAGTGATTTTAGTTACAGCACTATTCTTAGTAGCAGGATTTTTCTTGAGCTTAATCAGAGCTGACTTGAGAGGTAAAGAATATTTATACTTAATCTTGTATCCAATTTATTCTTTAATTCATATGATATTCTCATTCCCAGTTTTGAGCTTTATCAAGAAAAAATTATTTAATAAAGAAACTTCTGACAAACAAAAATATGTTGTAGATGTTGTGGCAACAATCAAAAACAAAAAATTACCTTGTAAATTAGAATTAATAGTTCAAAATGACATGTCTCGTGTTATTTTTAAATACAAAAATAAAAAATTCAGCACTTCTAACCATTTAAGAATGAATGAAGCGTTAAAAGAATTGGTTGATAAATTAAGAGATTACAATTTCACACTAAACATTTGTCAATGTTGTAGTTACTTCAAACCATATTCTGACGGTTCTTTAAATATGGTTCAAGGTACTTGCTCATACCAATTTGCAGGAATGGAGCCAAACCAACAATTAAATGTTCTATTGTGGAATTCTTGCGGTGCTCACGACCCTAACAGCGCTCAAAGCATAATTGAACAAATTGCAAATAGCTAATTTTAACTTATTGCAATAATTATGCACTATTTATTTATTTGTTTTATAATATTAAAAAGCAAGTAAATAGAGTTTGATTTATGAGAAGAAGAAAACAAAAAGGGTTATTTGATAAATTAAGCAATATTGTATTATTGCTACTTTTTGTCGTAATCACAACATGGGGAATTCAGGTTACAAACGCAGAAACTTCTGGTTTAAAATTTGCACATGTTAGTGATGCTCACTACGCTTCAAATGGTACAAACACATTGTACAGATTATCAAAAGAGTCTCCAGACCTTTTAGAAGATGCAATTTCTCAAATCAATACTACTGAAAACCTTGATTTTGTAATGTTTACAGGAGACCAAATCAACACTCCTTATGAAAAAGAATTAAGAAAATTTATTGATGAAGCAAATAAGTTAAAATATCCATGGTATGCAACTTTAGGCAATCATGACACTTGCGTAGGTGGATATCTTACAAAATCGCTTTATAATAGCATTTTAAGAGAAAATAATAAAAACTTTAAATTTAATAAAATGTATTACTCTTTTGTCCCAAAAGCTGGTTACAAGGTAATAGTTTTAGATTCAATTATTGATGATAGAATTACAGCAAATGGTCAAGTTGACAAAGCTCAATTAAAATGGCTAGACAATCAACTTAAATCAGCAAAAGATTCAACTGTACTAATCTTCACACACGTACCTATAATTGAACCATTTAGTAGTGAAAATCACAAACTTTTAAATGCGGACGAAGTGTTGGCAATTCTAGAAAAATATAAAAACCCAATGGGTGTATTTACTGGACACTACCATACAACAAAAATTGTTCAAAAGGGCAATATCTTGTTTGTAAGTACTCCAGCGCTTGTATCTTATCCAAACGCGTTTAGAGTTGTAAATGTAATTAACCACAAGAAAAAAACTATTTTTGAAATTACATTTAAAGAAACAAATTTAAAATCTCTTCAAAGAAAAGCTAAATTAATGGTATTTTCTTCAAAACTATATTACGGAGATGCAAAAGATAGAACATATACCTATGAAATAGAAAGGTAACTAAAATATATGGCTAACGAGTTTAGAGTAAAATTTAGAGGGGTAAGAGGTTCTTATCCAAAAGCAAATAAAAACTTCATGAAATTCGGTGGTAATACCGCTTGTGTTGAAGTAAATGTTAACGGACATTTAATCATTCTTGATGCAGGTACTGGTTTAATTGAGCTAGGTAATGAACTTATGCAAAAACACTTGGTGTCAGGCAACGATGAAAATTCTAGAAAACCAATTGAAGCGACTTTATTATTGAGCCATATTCACTTAGACCATATTTTAGGGTTTACATTCTTTACTCCGGCTCATTTAGCTTCATCAAAGATTAATGTTTTTGGGGCATCAAATTATAGTGATGACCTTGCTGATGGTTTGGCAGAAATTTTATTTACAAAATCTTTCCCTGTTGATTTAGGCGATATCGCAGCAAACTTAAATATTTCAAATATTAATTCAAATACAGCAATTATTTTAAGACACGGTACTGAACCAATTGTTTTACGTGTCGAAAAACCAGATGATATCAAATTACAAGAAGATGATGTTTTAATTACTTGTTATAAATCAACAGCACACCCTCAAGACGGGGTTATGATTTATAAAATCACATACAGAGGTAGAAATTTAGTATACGCATCTGACAAAGAAACTTACTTTGGCGGAGATAAGAAATTAACAAAATTCGCAAGAAATTGTGATTTGTTAATTCACGATGCACAATACACAACAGAAGATTACTTAAATCCATATCACCCAAAACAAGGTTATGGACACTCAACATTTGATATGGCATTAGAATGTCAAAATTATGCAAACGCAAACAAATTGGTATTCTTCCACTATGACCCAAGCTATACAGACGAAAAACTTGACGGTTTAGCTTCGTTCTATGGAAATATGGCTGACAAAGCATACTTTGCATACGAAAATATGGAAATCGAATTATTATGATGAAATCATTAAAAGTATTAGTACTTTTAGTCATAGTTGTCTTTTGCGTTGGTTATGCAAAACCAGATGTAGAAGTAATTGATTCACAAAAAAATGCATATTTTCACAACAATATGGGACTTGTTTATGTAGAACAAGGTAATTATTATGCTGCAGTTAAAGAGTTTAAAATTGCAATTGATTTAAACCCTGGAACTCAAGCCACATCAGTTTATTACAATAATTTAGGAAATGTTTATTATAAGCTTGAATTCAGTCGATACGCAGCGCAATGCTTTGAGAGTGCACGAACACTTTATCCATTGAATGTTGAATATTACAAGAACCTTGCAAAAGCTTATCGACAACAAGGAGTTTTGGCTAGTAAAATCAAATATTATTCATCAAGCAAAAATGTTTTAGATAGAGTTCTGCTTGGTTTTATGTACCTAGAGGCAGGTAACAAGCAAAGAGCCATGGTGTTATTTGACTCATTTTGTATGACAGAACCTGATTTAATGCTTACAAATGGGGTTAAATATTACATACGCCAAGTTCGTGAAGGCACATATCAAAGAGGCTAAGCCTTCAATTCATCAATAATTTTTATAATTTCATTTGATAAATCAGATTTTGTTTTAATATTTTCGCTAATCAAATGTGCAAAGTCAGCTTTTTTAAAGTCTTCTAAGCCTTTTTCTTTGTAGATTTCTTCCAAATTTTTAACCATTGATAATTCTGTGTCAAAGTCTGATAATTCCACAGAAGATAAGTTTTTAAGATGATTGTTTAGAGTTCTTAAAATCAACGAAATCGGCAATAAATCCTCAAATTCACCAGATTGAACTAAGTGAATTTTGTCAATTTCTCTAACTTTTGGTTTAATTTGTTCCAAATTTTCTTTTGCATCATTATCTAAAAGTACAAAAATAGGTAATCTTAAAATATCCGCATAATGATAAAAAGCTTTTACAACTTGATTTTTGCCACCTGCAGAAATGATATGAAAACCATATCTATCAAAATCGACATCTAAAATCTTTGAAAAAACAGGAAGTAAAATTTCTTCTGTAATACCTTCCGCAATAATAATTTTTTGTAGCGGAAAATGTGTAGAGTATTTACTTCTCATTTCACTAGAATTTTCTTCTTCGTTGATTTTTGATAACCATAATAAGTTTTTAACCTTCAAATCATCTTTTGAAAGTAAGTTTAGAACAGATTTATAGCTAATTTTATTATCTAAAAGTTTTTGAGTTTCGTCATTATTAATAAAAATTTTATTTTCATAAGTTTTTAGAACTTCATTCAGTTTGTAATCCTCTTCCACAAAAGAATTTAAAGCTTTTAGCGAGTAATTAATTATTTCTGTAGCGTAGTTTGTAATCTCAGCATAATCCATTTCTTCTAAGTCTTTTTTCTTAAAAGATGGCGTAATTAAGTTATTTAAAATAGTTTCTCTAAAAACTCTTAAATATTTATCAACCGTCGGTTTAAAACGTGTAAGTCTATCTACAGCAATAATAATTTGCTCTCGACTCATCGGTTTAATTTTTAATTGTATCAAATTTGTTACCATTGTTAATAATTTTAGCTCAAAAAAGGCAATTTTTCTATAAAAATATTTTTAATATTAATATAAGGTAGGTAATAATAGTGCAAGCTAATTTCTTTAAATTAAACAATTTGAATATTGCAGCTAAAAATGTTTCATTTGGAAACGCTTCTAGACCTGCAAATGTTCAAAATTATGCACAAAATCCTATCCAAGCCCCAACTTATCAAGCATTACAACATAATGCAACAATTCAAACTCAATTAAATTCAAAAGCTGATATAGCAAAATATTCTGATTTAGTAGCTAACCTTGATAAAGAAGGTAGACAAGCTGCTAATTTATTGTTAAAAACAGGTATTTTATTAAACAATAATTCAAATGATAAAACTTCAACATTAGACAATTTGCACAATATTATTACCAACCCTAGAGCAAAAGGTCTTGATGCAAAAGTTGTATTAAATGAAACAGTTAAGACATTAGCAAACCCATTCAAAATCACTCAAAAATTCGGTGATATTCCTGCTCATTTACAAAATGCAGTTGCTGAATATCAATCAGAAGATGAAAACAAAGACTTTGAAGCAGTAAAAGCTGAACAAAACGTTAAAAATTCTGGTTGCTGTGTTGCAGCATCTATCGAATACAATTTAGCTAGTCAAATGCCAGCTGAATTTGCAAGATTAGCAGAAGGTTTCAGCTCAGATAAAATGTCTGCAACAAAAGAAATTTCTTTAAACAGCTTATGTGAAAATAAAGAAGATTCAATCTGGTTATTAGACAACTTTAAAATTCCTTATCAAATGAAAGGTAATGATAAAGCTGTAGTTACTGTTGCACCTGATAAAAACGCTATCATCAGAGCACAAATCCAAAATTCTTATAAAGATGCCGGTGAACGTTCAGTAGTTGACGTATTAATGCAATCAACATTCATGAACATTGGTTCACAACAAACTTACAACGCTTTAACTGACAAAAGAATCGGTTCTTTCAGCCCTGACAACAGAGGTTTAGTAGAAATCGAAAAAACTTTCACAGAATCAGTTATCGGCGACAAAGCAAAAACTTCAGTTACATTCCAAGATGTTAAAACTGTAGATCAAAACGATGGTTCTCAAGATGCTGTTTTGGTTGGTCATACAACTGATGCAAACACAGTTAAAAGAAGCTTATTAAAATCATTGGCTCAAGGTGAAAACGTTATCATCGGTTATACTGAAATGGACGAAGAAAACAAAGTTTTAGGCGGTCATGAAATCACTGTTATCGGTGCTAAAGTTGCTCCAGACGGCAAATTAATCTTTGTATGTAACGATACAGATGACAATATTGATGAACCAATCGAATTCAATGAAGATTATATTATTCCTCGTATTCACCACGTAGGTTTACCGCAAAACGTTGTTGATAACGACAAAAAATTAGCTTCAATCGCTTAATTATTTATTTTTTAATCTCATTTGAATATCTTCTAAAAGCTTTCTGTTTATAGAAAGCAAATCTGATGCAATTGCAACAACCGAAGTTTGAACACCTGTTATGATAAGAATTGATGCTAAGATTAAGGACTGAACATGTCCAGAGCCTTCTCCATTAAAGTAGTAATACAAAAATCTTCCACCTGTTAACAAACCTAAAATTAAGAAAATCGCAGAAATAATTGCAAAAAATCTGAACGGTCTGTAAACAATAAACATTCTTGTCATTGTTAAAATTGAGCGCAAAATATAAACGAAATTATTAGAAATAAGACGAGATGGTCTTTCTTCTTTGTTAACTCTAATTGGCACATTTTCAACGACCAAGCCTTTAGCATTTGCTTGAATGATTGTCTCTAGAGTATAAGTGTAATTATCAAACACGTTAATGCTCATTGCGGTACGTCTTGAGAATGCTCTAAAACCACTAGGTGCATCCTTTATTTTTACACCACTAATTAAGCTCATCACCTTTGAACCAAGTTTTTGAAGCATTTTCTTAGACAAAGAAAAATGTTTAATATCATAAATTGGTCTTTCTCCGACAACCATATCAGCTTTATTGTTCAAAATAGGTTTAACAATTTTTTCAATATCATCAGCGCAATATTGGTTATCAGCATCAGTATTAACAATGATATCAGCACCAAGTTCAATAGCCTTGTTTAAACCATAAGAAAATGCTCGAGCAAGACCATAATTTTTATTCAAAGAAAAAATATTTTTTACACCAAGTTCTTTGGCAACCTCAACTGTTTTGTCAGATGAGCCGTCATCAATGATTATCACTTCAATTTCGTCAATGCCGTCAATTGATTTTGGCAAAGCGTTCAAAGTAATTGGTAAAGTTTTTTCTTCATTAAAACACGGTATTTGAATAATTAGTTTCATAATTTTGTTTATATTATATAATTAAAATATGAATTTTACAATTTTAGCTAGCTTAATTATAGTAGTATTAGGGTTATATTTTAGAGTTATTCCATACGAACACGTACAAGGGTTGTGGAATGACGAGTATGTAGGCTGGTTTATTTCGCAAAAACCATTGTTCCAACCCTTTTTTAAAGCTATGCTAGAACAATGCCACTTACCGCTATATTATGTGTTTTTGAAAATATACACTTCAATGTTCGGTAACAGTGATGTCGCACTAAGATTATCTTCAACAATTATCGGTTTATTATCAATGGTTGCAATGCTTTTCGTAGGTAAAACAAAAAGCAAAACTTTAGGTTTTATTTGTGCATTTTTTACTGCCGTAAGCGGATTTTTGATATATTATTCGTACGAAGTTAGACCTTATGCGCTAATATTCTTGCTTTCTGCGTTGTCATTATTGTTTACGCTAAGATTATTTGATGAAATAAACAAGAAAAATCTATTTTGGTATTTGTTTTTTAATATATTAATTCTTTTGACTCATACTCTAGGATTTATCTATGTTTTAACAAATTTAATTATTGTTGCAATGTTTTTAAAAGAAAACAAACCTAAATATGCAACAAATATATTTTTAACAGTTGGCATATTTTTCTTATTGATTACACCAATTATAATAAAAATTTTTACAACAATCTCATATTCTCAATGGTGGGGAATTTCTTCATTCTCAAAATTGGCATTTATGTTTACAGATATGTTTTCAAATTATTTGATAAACCTTGTAAACGCACCTGCAAACTTTTTCACAGCAATAACACCTGATTATTTTGTATTTGGAATAATTCCTGCAACAATATGTATTATTGGCTTTGTCGTTTCGCTATTTGTCGAAAACTCTTACGCTAAAAAACTATTAATTATTGCTTTTGTTCCAACAATAATTTTACTTTTGGTTTCATTTACTTCAAAATTCGTATTTTTGAGCAAATACAACATTGAAGTTTATCCAATATTTATTTATTTATCAATGCTTGGTTTATCAAGCATAAAAAGATACAAGCTAAAAGCTTCTCTAATCGTAGCTTTGTTTGTTTTGAATATTTTTGTATTATTCACTCCAACATTTAAAGAACATTTCAACAAACCAGAATCAAATAAATTAGTTGCAGAATTATTAAATGATGCTCAATTAAAGAAAGATGACGTCATTCTATTTACGTATTATCCACGAGAAAGATTTATGAAATACTTCGATTATTCTCAATATGAAATAAGAGAAGTTCATAAAGGTAATTTCTTCTATTACTTAACGCCTGATACAAGTTATAGAGAAGCAGTTTTAAAAGGAAAAAAAATCTACAAACCTATTTATACATCTAGTAACAATCCTCATTTTTCATCAATGATTGAAAATGAATTTTACCAAAACATCAAAAAAGGTTCTAAAATAGCAGTAATCTTTTTAAACTCAGTTTCTATATTCAGTGATGTTCAGTTATACAATATTGCACAAAACGATAAATACTATAACAGTACACCACAACCATATATGATTTTTTCATACGTAAAAAATTACATAATCAAAAAGATGAATGAAGGCTTAAAAATCGTTAAGTACGAACAAAATGGCGATTGGTCAATGATAGTCTTTGAAAAGAAATAGCTAATTCACAACAAAAAACGCAAATGCCATCGGATGATGCAAGTCTTCTCGTTTAAAAATCTGCATTAAAAACTTACCTCTAGAGTGAATTACAACATAATCTGTGTAATAATTCACCTCGTCTTTCATTAATCTATAATCTCCAGACCAATAAGGCTTATAAAATAAAGGCGTTGTTTTATCAATAACAGATGAAACTTGAACTCTGATATAAGGCGATTTCATATCTTTTGCTGATGCGAACAAATAATAAATTCTTTCTCCAACTTTAAAATTTGTTTTAACTTGATGAAAATTATCTTTAGAAAATGGTTCATTATTAAAAATGATAACAGCACGTTTATTACTACAACCCGTAGCAATAAACATAGCCATTATCAATGTAATTAATATCTTTTTCATATTATCTTATGGTAATTTTGCTTCCAATGTTGAAATTTTACTAGCAATTGCCTTTTTAGTTTTATCATCAGTTACTAAATTGTAATATGATTTATAGTATTTAACAGCGTTTGCATAGTCTTCATCTTTTTCATAACTCAATGCCATTGCATAATAAGCGTTGGCATAATTTGGATTTAGCGCAATAACCTTATTAAAGCTATCTCTGCATAATCTATAATTATTTAAAGTTGCGTATGACAAACCTAAATTGAACCACGCATCAGCATAATTTTTGTTTAAGCTTGTAGCCTTTTTATAGTAATCAATTGCATTATCAATATCATTTTGCATTTTGTATAAGTTACCAACCTTAAATGCTGTTACCGGGTCGTTAGCATTAATTTTTAAGGCTTCTGTGTATTTAGTTAATGCTTCATCAAAACGAGTTTGTTTGTATAAAGAATCACCTTCTGCAATCAAAGTTTTAGATTTGTCTTGAATAGCATTAGATTTGTCTTTAATCATCAAATCATCAATTGACGCTTCTGCAGAAGCAGTCGCTTGTTGAGGAGCAGATGAGCTTTGAACAGTAGCAGAGTCAGTATGATTAACAGTTGCATCAACTTTTACTTCATCTGCTTCAATAGCTTTGTCATTGGCTGTCAATGATTGTTTGAAAGCTTCATAAGCTGTTTTGTATGTTTTATTGTTTGGATCAAGAGAAATCGCTTTTTGATAGTATTCATCAGCTCTATCTCTAAAATTCAAACTATCATGAGCTTTTGCTAAACCAAAGTTTGCCTTTGGAGAATTTGGATCAACCTCAATAGCTTTGTCATAGAAATTCAAAGCGTTTTTAAACTCAGCGTTCACAAGCATACTATCACCTTTGATGCAAAGAGCTTCAACCAAGTTGTTTCTCAATCTATCATTTGATTGTTCTGCAAGTAAATCATAATACAAGCTAATTGCTTCATCATATTTTTTCAATGCGTGAAGTACTAAGGCTTTATTAGCCAATGCTTCTCTATTTTCCTCGTTTTCTAGAACGATATTATAATGTTTTAAAGCGTTAGTATAATCGCCTTTTGCATGATAAGCCTCTGCTAAGGCTTTTTCTGTCTTCATATCAGAAGGGTCTTGTTCAAGAACCTTAGTGAAAATTTCGATTGCTTCATTGTATTTTTTATTATTTTTGTATAATAAACCTAACTTAATAGATGCGTTGATATCTTCTGGATAAGCTTTTAAGTACATCTTGTACTGTTCAACAGCTCCGTCAAAGTTTTTCATATCAGCAAGCAATTGAGCATAATTAAATCTAAGTCCATGACAATCCGGTTTAAGCTCAAAGACTCTATCAAACATTGCCTTAGACTCATTGTAACGTTTAACTTCTTGATAAGAAATAGCAAGGTAACTCATTGTTGAAATGTTATCAGGATTGTTTCTTAACGCAATCTTGAACATATCAATCGCAGTTGAGTATTGACCTTGTTTAAACAACGCATAACCGTATGAAGCGTAATCCTTAAATAAAGCTGGATTTTTTGTATATAATTCACCAAACTCGTCAATTGCTTTTACAAAATCATTATTTCTAAGATAAGAGTTAGCCAAGTTTTCACGAGCTTCATAATGATCAGGATAAGCGCTCAAGAATAACTTATAGTTATCAATCGCTTGACTATAATTGCCTTGTAAATACAAAATATTAGCAAGATTTACGTAATTGTATTTATACGTAGGGAATAGTTCCATAGCTTGCATATATGATTTATAAGCATTGTCATAATCATTCATATTTTGAAGAATATTACCAATGCTGATATAAATAAAAGCGTCATTTGGTCTTAACTTAATAGCCTTTTTATAAGCAGCAAGGGCGTTTTGATTATCACCTAAATCAGTGTACAAGCCTGCTAACTTTGTATACAAAATAGCGTCATCGCCATTTTCTTTAATTGCGGCATAAATCAATTGAATAGCTTCGTCATACTTGTGTTGATATTCAAGCTGACAAGCATTTTGATAGTGGGCATGTGCTTCTGCTGTCATTTTTGCATTCGCAGATGAACCTTGTATAAACAAAATAACTGCTAATATAGCTATAAAACGTTTCATATTTTCTCCCTTTATAATCAATATATAGAATATCAAATATTGTAAAACGTGTAAAATTTTTAGCAAATCTTAATCAAAAATTTTATCGCAATATTTTGATATAGGGCACTTTTCGCATAAAGGTTTTTGAGGCTTACAAATATTTTGCCCAAAAGTAACAATCAATGTATTTATATCAATCCAATATTTTTTAGGAAGCTTTTCTCTAAGTGCAAATTCTGTTTCTTCTGGATTTTTAGTTTTTACATAACCTAATCTATTAAAAATTCTGTGAACGTGTACATCTACACAGATTGCAGGTTTATTAAAACCTTTTGCCACAACAAGATTGGCAGTTTTTCGACCGACTCCATTAAATTTGATAAGTTCTTCGATTTCTTCTCCACCAGTTCTTTTGATAATTTGATAATTTGTTTAGCTTTGTTTGCATAGAACCCAACCGGATAAATAGCCTTTTCTAAATCTTCAACTTTTACCTTCATCATTTCTTCTGGAGTTTTTGCAAGCTCAAGCATTCTCAAAGTTGCAGGATAAGTTGTTTTGTCATTTGTACGCAAACTCAATATACACGCAATTAAAACTAAATATGGATTTTTAAAGTTTTCCATTAGTTTTACAAAATCACTTTGAGGCATATTCGCATTGTTCAAAGTTTTAACAATTTCATCAATTTTATCAGTCATTTAACAATTCCGCACAATTAATGTTTAATCTTAATTTTAAGGCATAAACATTATCTAAATCAAAGTCTTTAATTTTAACCGCATCTTTTTCAGTCGTAATAATTGGCATTCTAATATTTTCAAGTTCTGATTTTTTGTATAAATGATGATCATCAAATACAATTTTATCTTTTATAATAAATCTTGGTGATAAGAATTTAAAGAACTGTTCAGGTTGCCCAATAGCGCAAACTGCAACTGCTTCAACATCATTTGGAAGATGAACACCAGTTTTAATATTATAAACCTCAGCAGGACCCGCATCACAAATTTGAGCGTTCAATTCTTCGGCAAATTCAATAACTTTTTCGTAATTATTAGAAGCTTTTGACATAACAACAATCTTATCAGCACGTCTGATATTTGTAATAGCTTCTCTCAATGGACCTTGAGGAAGTTGTTTTGCATTACCAAAACGCTTTTCGCTATCAATTACTAAAATATTTTTATCTCTATAAATTTTTCTATGTTGAAAAGCATCATCAAGAATAATGTTTTTAACGCCAAAATGTTCAATAGCATATTGTGCAGCCTTAACTCTTGAAGAGCAAGTTATAACAATAAGACCTTTAATGTTTTGAGCATACCAATAAGGTTCGTCGCCAGATTTTTTAGCCTCATAAAAAACATTTTCGCCGTCAGAAATAACATTAACGTTTTTAGAAGAAAGTTCTCCTCCATAACCTCTTGAAATTACAGCAGTCTTTTCACCTTTTGATAAATAGTATTTAGCGATTTCTGCAACAAGAGGAGTTTTACCAACGCCACCGGTTGTCAAATTGCCAACCGCAATGACATTTGCGTTAACCTTAACTGCTTTCAATATGTTTAAATCATAAAAAGTGTTTCTAATTTTTGTAATCAATGAATAGAAAAAAGTTGGAATTGACAAGATATAGTACAACAAAGTTTTTTCGCCACTATAATGTAATTTTGTAATTTCACTTTTTATATTCATAATTAAAACATCAATCTAAATAATAAAAATCTTTTATTCAATTTTTCTGAGAATTTTCTCAAGTTAGCAGTTGAAGCTGCAACATCTGAAAGAATACAAGAAACTTCTTTTTTCTTATCAGCTGGTAAGCTATTAACAACTTCTAAGGCAGATGAGATATCACTCATAGCTTTATTGATATTAGTAACTGCAGTAGATAATTCTTTCTTAACCTTGTCGTCTTTTGTCATAGTGTTAACGTAAGTAGAAATATCACTAACGTTTGTCATGATAACAGTTAAATCTTCTGCAATAACTTTAGAATCAGTTTTTTCAAGTACGTTACTCAAGTTATTAGAAAGTCTATTGATAGATGTTGCAGTATCATATAGAACAGGTTTGAACTTAGGATCGCCAATAATAGAATTAACGTCATTTGTAACTTTGTTAAAGTCTTTTGTGATTGAATTCATCATTGCCATCATTTGGTCTAAGTCTTTTTGAGAAGCATCAAGAAGTTTTTCAGCTTTTGCAACTGTTGTAGTAGCTTGAGCAGTTAACTCATTGATATTAATAACAGATTGTTTCAAGTCTGCAATAACGTCATCTGACAATAAATCATTAATTTTCTTATTAGTTTCTGTTAATGATTCAGCCGCTTTGTATTGCCACTCCATGAAATCTGAAATTCTCATAGGTTCAATAATTGTATAAATAGAATTTTGTTCTGGATAAGGTAGTGGAGAGTCGTCTAATGGCGCAATTCTAAGTTTTTTAACTTTACCGTCTCTAACGATACTACCCTTCAAGAATTCAGGTAAAATCAACCCTGGAAGGTTAACGATGTAATCTATTTTATACGCATATTGAGTATGAATATTTTGTCTTAATTGAAGTGGCAATGTGCTTGTACTCAAAACTTGAGTGTTTTTAACATAACCCACATCATAATATTTTTCGTCCAATTTAATTTGAACTTTATCATCTTTAAATAATAAAGAACGTTGAATCATTGGAACATAAACTGTTCTTGTTTTTGGAGGAGTAATTTCAAGGAATTGTTCACCAATCAAACCAGATTGTTGAATAGAAATACTTGAAGCCTTAGGAATAGTAACACCTTTTTCTGTAATAACAAATCTAAGTTTTACATAACTCTTTCCATCTTCAACGACAGGAATAATTTCTTCAACTTGACCAACTCTTAATCCCATCATTTGAACACCACTGCCTGGACGCATACCATTAACATCTTTAAAGATAACTTCAACTCTGTCTGCATTTGAAAACGCACGACCTTGAGCCCAAAGAATAGTAAACAATAATACGATTATTGCAACTAACGTTAATATACCCACTTTAAATGATGATGAAAGGTTCATATATCCCCAATTCCTTCCTTTGTATTAAGTTTATCAGAAAAAAGTTATTCTGCCAACATTTTCATAGGACCCTCTAGCGATGCAGCTACAAACTGCTTAGTGTAATCATTTCCAGAATGTAACATTTCTTCAGGAGTTCCTTCAAAAACTTTTTCACCTTTGTAAATCATTAATACTCTATCTGCGGTTCTTTTAATTGTAGACATTTGGTGAGTAACCACAATTGAAGAAGCTTTTGTTTCATCTTTTAATCGAACGATATAATCCTCAATTAAAGTAGATGAAATAGGGTCTAACCCAGCAGTAGGTTCGTCAAACAAAATTGTTTTAGGTTCAGTAACAATTGCTCTAGCAAAGCTTACACGTTTTTGCATACCACCTGAAAGTTCAGATGGAAATTTGTCTTCAATCCCTGCCAAACCAACCAATTTTAATTTTTGTTTAACTATATTATCCAAATCGTTTTTTGTGTATTTTTTTCTTAAATCAGGTCTTTCAGTAAGCGCAAAGGCAATATTATCAAACACATTCATTGAGTCAAATAGTGCTGAATATTGGAAAACCATTGCTATATCACCTTCTGAAGTTTTTACAGTTCCCATATCTTGTTTAAGTAGTCCACAAATAATTTTCAAAATAGTACTTTTACCAGAGCCACTAAACCCAACGATAGCTAATGTTTCACCGTCTTTTACATCAAATGAAATATTATTTAAAACTGTCTTATCATCAAATTTTTTAACTAAATTTCTAACTTCAATCATAATTCACACCCTAAAAGAAAAAGCACATTGCATAAATCATATCTAAAATAACAATTGCAACAAAAGACCATACAACGGCTCTTGTTGTTGCAATACCAACGCCTTTAGCACCGCCAGAAGCGTTATAACCAAACGTACAGCTAATTAAGGAAATAAAAAAGCCATAAGTAACGGCTTTTAGAAGGTTAACCTTAATATCATAAATATAAATACCATACCAAACAGAGTCAAAATAAGCTCTGTAACTCAATCCTGATGCAAGATTTGAAGCAAATCCTCCTGCCAAAACACCCACAAGAGAAGCAAGAACCCAAATAACTGGCATCATCAACAATCCAGACAAAACTCTTGGTACGAATAAATATTGAATAGGGTTAACTTTTAAAACTTTAATAGCGTCGATTTGTTCAGTAACACGCATTGTCGCAACTTCAGAAGCCAATGACGAACCAATCATTGAAATAATCGCAAAACCTGACATGATAATACCAGCTTCACGAATGATAAGCATTGTTATCGTCATTCCGACAAAGTTTGTACCGCCCTGTTTAACCATTTCATTTGCAACCTGAGTTGCTACAATAATTGATGTCATACCAACGATAGAAAGCGTAATTGGTAATGACGTTACCCCAAATCGATAGCACTGATACACAACCTCTTTCCACTTAATTTTGCCTTTTAACAAATAAAATACAGTGTAAAATGTCATGATAGAGATTTCGCCCAAGTTAGAGAAAAAGTCCTCAATTTGAGTTCTAAAAAGCTTATACAGCTGATATGTAGCCGTAGTTTTTAACGAAATACTCATATGTGCCATTTTTTAATTATACAGTTTTGAGTAAATATTGGCAAATAATTAAGCAGACTTCAAATATCTCATAAGTTTATTAATATCTTTGTTCCATAAACCGTTCCAATTTAACAGAATAACATCAGATGGAGAAACACCGGCTTCTACAAATTCCATAATTGGCTCAAGATATGTTTCTTCGTTATTCAATGCTTCATTTAGCGAAATGTAAGATATTCT
>SAMEA104315425__coassemble_892_pt1 | contig 19371 bp, 22 predicted proteins | sample SAMEA104315425__metabat2_low_PE_034 | metagenome-assembled genome bin SAMEA104315425 (sample SAMEA104315425) | gut metagenome | biome: Monkey gut; feature: monkey-associated habitat; material: faeces | place: China | collected 2013 | reverse complement strand
AAAGTTCTGTAACACTTGATTCTTCTGGTTATGCAATTACAAAAGACTCTAAACGCAAAGATGATGCAATAAAACTGGTTGAATTTTTATCATCAGATGAAGCAATTCAAAAATTTACAACAACAGGTTTAATCGTACCTGCAAGAATAGACACAATCAACTCTTCTGCATTCTTGAATAACAAAAAACCAATGAACGCAAAAGTATTTATTGATGTTATAAGAAGTTCTGAAAAAACACCTGTAAATAAACACTACAAAGAGATTACAGACAAACTAGATGAACAACTTAATTACACCTTTAACGAACAGAATTAAGCAGCAATGTTTAATCTGTGAGGTTTATGGTGTGGTTTATTAGGTTTGTTTGGCTTTTGAGGTTTTTCAGATTTTTCTGATTTGTCATTTTTTGTAGGACGTTGATCTTCTTTTGGTTTTAAAGCCGAAGTATCATAAGTCAAAGAACCTTTTGATTGTTCCTTCAACGCACCTTTTACAGCGTTAGGATAATTATCAAGTTCAGGACTTAATTCTCCATTATTTATTTTTTCAATAACTTCGTCCATATATTTTTGAGTATTTTCTTTCATTTCAGGGTGAGCTTCAACCCAATCGTGCAATGAAACATCACCACGAGTATGGTTACATTCACCACACTCTAACAAATAGTTTTCAACTCTATCTCTGCCACCATTTGCTTGAGGTTTTACGTGCTCAATTGTACCTACAGATAGTTTTAATAATCTTGCACCAACTTTGCTTGAAGGTTGTCCTGCATATTTTACAATGAACGCATCAGCACTATTTTTTGATGTTGGTAAACTGTCTGCCAATTTTTGAAGTTGTTTGTATTTTTCTTCATCTTCAATTTTTGATTTTGAATCTTTGATATCAGCAATCATTGATTTTCTGATATTTTTCATCGCTTCTTCTGTTTCAGTAGGCATTTTTGCATAATTTTCTGTTAATTGTGCAAACTTTTCGCCAATTTCTGGAGTAACAGTTTTTGCAACTTCGTTGATTTGAGCAAATGTATTTAATTGACTTTCTTTACAAGCTTTTATTGAGCTAACTCTGTTTTCTTCCATAAAAGCTTTGAATGTACTTTTTGGATTTTCTTTTTCCCATGCTTCAAATTTATTAAAAGCACCCTTTTCAGGTTTGTGCATAAATTCTTCGTAAGGTTTAAGTGTGTTTACGTAATGTTGCGCAGAATCTTCTCTACCTAAATCTTTTTTTATTTTGTCCATATCGTTGTTAGTAAGCATTTTTGTACCACAACATGGGCAAGATACGTGTCCGAAAGAACGAACTAAATCTTCTTTTTTACCAGTAAACGAAATATTATTGTATAACAAAGCCATCATTGTTGTCGGTTGAGGCAACTTTGGTCTTTGGATTGGATTTGTTAAAACATTAGTAACTGTTTGCTCTACTTTTGGAGCTTGTTTTGTTTTTGCTAAACTTGAAAAATTTGGATTGAAATTAATTATTGGATTTATCATACTGTTTTAAAGCACGTAAAAAAATAACTTGCTATTTTTTCTCCAATTATTAACAAATATTAATTCAACTTTTTCAAAACTTTTTCTAAAACACGTAATTTCTGCTTGTCTGTACCTAAACCTGTCAAAAGCATCGAAGATTTATCATTTGTTTTTTCATCTTCAATTCTATTTTCGTACAATTTTTCTGATAATTCATAACCACTTATAGACGGAGATTTGATTAAAATTTTTGTAATATCGTTATAATCACAAAATTCTACGTTTTTGCAGTTATTTTTTAATTCTTTAATATTTTCTATCAATTCATCAATTTTCTTTCTGCCTTTTGAAGAATTCAAATAATTGATATTTTTTTCAATAGATGCCAAAAGTGGATAAGACGGAGATGTAGTATTAATCATCTCTAAAGCCTTATCACTATCTAAATTTGTATTATTGTGTAAAAGTGCAGTAGGGTTTAAACCACCAGCAGTTTTATGCAAAGATTGAACAGTGAAATCAGCAATATTCACAGCACTTTGAGGTAATTTATCAGAAAAAGGATAAAGTGCACCATGCGCTTCATCAACAATCAAATAAGTACCTGTCCTGTTACAAATTTCTTTGATTAAATTTATATCAGAAACAATTCCCTCATAAGTCGGAGAAGTAACGATTATAGCTTTTGGATTGTGTTCAATCAAAAGATTTTTTATATAATCAATATTAATTGATTTAGGAACTCCAAACTCTTCATCAACCTCAACTTCATAAAAAATAGGCGTAGCACCAGCTAATTTAACCGCATTCTTATGACAAATATGACTATCTTTCCAGACTAAAACTTTATCATCTTTTTCAACACAAGCTAAAACAGCGGCAATAATTCCGCTTGTAGAACCATTTGTTAAAAAGTGAGTTCTCTTTGTTTTATAAATCTTACTTGCTTTTTCCTCTGCCTCTATCAAAGCTTCTTGAGGATTGTGTGCATCTGTTTCTGAAATATCGTATTTATAAAATTGTCTAAATTTTGATAATATAAAAAATTTTTGGTTATGAGAAGGAGTCGTAAATAAGTTTATAAAATTTTTCTTCTTTAATAATTTAAGTAAACTCATTTTTCGTCATTCTCCAAATCAACTTTTAAAGGCATATCCTCAGCTATAGCGTTTGGCGCTGCCATTCTAGCGTTCTGTGCTGCTTGTGCAGCTTGGTTAGCCGCATCTTTTAAGAATTTATCAAGCATTTCTTTGCTTTCTTGTTCCGCTCTGCTTTTGCTTGGTTTATCTAAAATATAACCAACACCATAACCTAACAAGCCAATAATAAGACAATATGGCACAATTTCTATCAAGGTTTGAGTTACAGCCTCATAAGTCATGCCACCATTGATTGCCATATGACAAGCACTATAAATCAGCCATGCTATACAAAACAACAATAGCCCGAAAAATATTCTATGATTTAATCTTGTTACCTTATTTTTGTCTTTTTTATTTGCCATTTTATTTATTCAAAAGTTCCATATTTTTCTTCATACAGTATTGAATTAATGTCATCTTATCAATATTGTTCAAGATTAAGAATTTACCAGATAGAACATACATACCGTCATCAAGTTTTTCGATTCTTATAAGTTGAATTTTGCAAGTAATAGTTTGTTCGTCAGATAAAACGATATCAACGTTATATTCAGTTTCGATATTAATGTGTTCTTTTGATTTGAATTTCAAACCACCAGCTGACAAGTCGAGTGTTTGAATATCGTATGAAACATCATCTCTATACAATTTTGTATCTTGTAAGAATGTAATACGAGTGAATTTTCTTCTTTGTAAAAATCTGTGTTTTACTGGATTTGCAATTGTAAGAATATTATTTTCCATATCAGAAGTGTATGATTCAAAATATAACATACCGTTTTCTGTTTGAGAGAAGAATTCGCAAATATGGTTAATTTCAATACCTCTTGTTGGGTAATTAACTTTCATTTGAAAACCTTTTTCATCGACACTTATAACTTTACCTTTGTTAGTAAGTTTAAAGTCTTTTGGAACGATTAAAACATCTTGGTCTACTTTTACAAGTTCTCTCATTTATATAATATCCTTTCTAAATTTTAAGTTAATGGTTAATTACAACTTTTACTGTTCCGACAGATTTTGCCTTTACATTTGTACTGATTTCATTATACCCCATAATTGAAATTTGTGGGTAAGTTCTTTCAATCAATCTTCTAAACGCAAGTCTTATCGGTGAAGAACAAAGAATTACAGGTTGTTCACCAGTTTTTGTAATTGCAGTTTGAAGTTCTGTATTCAAACTATCTATCAATCTTCTTGTAAAGTCTGGGTCAAGAGTTAAACTTTGACCGTCAGGACTTACACCTTTAGCAATAGTGTTTTCAACATCTGGAGATAAAGTAATTGCCATTAATTCCCCTGTACTTGCAAGATTTTGTTTGCAAATACTTCTTGCTAAAGCTTGTCTTACTTGTTCTGTCAAATAATCTGGATTTTGACTTATTCTGTATTGAATACTGATTGTTTCTAAAATAGATTTCAAATCTCTTACAGGAACACGTTCTCTCAACAAGTTTTGCATAACAACTTGTATTGTAGAGATTGGAATATCTTTTGTAACGTCGTTAACGTAATCATCTGAAACTTCGTTTTTAAGATTGTTAATAAGTTGTTGTACAGAATCTCTTGAAAGAATTTCAGAAGCATTCTTCTTGATAATTTCAGTCAAGTGAGTTGATACAACGGCAGAAGGGCTAACTACTGTATAACCATTTGCCTCTGCATAATCCTTGTCTTTTTCATCAATCCAAAGAGCAGGTAAACCAAACGCTGGTTCAATTGCGCTGATACCAACAATGTTTGGATTATCCGGAAGACCAGAAGAGTTCATAGCCAAACTCTTATCTGGATAAACTTCACCTGATTCAATACCAACACCTTTTAATTTAATTTGATAAGTATTCGGTGCAAGTTGAAGATTATCTCTTACCCTAATTGAAGGCAAGACAATACCTAAATCCAACGCTGTTTGACGTCTGATTTGCGCAATACGTTCTAGCAAGTCTCCGCCCATATCAACATTCAAAAGTGGAACTAATCTATAACCAACTTCAATGCCGATATCCTCAACGTTAAGAAGTTCCATAACGCTTTCTTTTGAAGCTTTTTTATTACGTTTATTAGAAGCCTTTTTAGCTTTTTCTGCTTTTTCAGCCTCTTCTTTAGCAGCTTGTTCTTTTTTCTTAGTATCTTCGTATTTATAATAAGCTACAATACCAGAACAAGCACCGATTGCCATGAATGGAATTGTTGGCAACCCTGGAACCAAACCTAATAGTAATAACAGACCACAAATTACACCTAAAACTCTAGGGTCAGAGAATAATTCTTTTGTGATATCTGAAGATAATGATGAATCTTGACCGCCAGCACGAGATACAATCAAACCTGTTGATAATGAAATAATCAAGGCTGGTAATTGAGAAATCAAACCATCACCAATTGTCAAAATAGTATAAGTTTGAGCGGCTGTCATAGGGTTCATTTTTAACATTGCCATACCGATAATCAAACCACCGACAATATTAATAACAGTGATAATGATGCCCGCCATAGCATCACCTTTTACGAACTTAGAAGCACCGTCCATAGTACCATAGAAATCCATTTCTCTTTCTAAATCACGTCTTCTTTTCTTAGCTTCGTCTTCGCTGATTAAGCCCGAGTTCAAATCGGCATCAATACTTAATTGTTTACCAGGTAAAGAATCCAATGTAAATCTGGCAGATACTTCAGAAATTCTGGTAGCACCACCTGTGATTACCATAAAGTTTACTAAAACCAGAATTACGAAGATTACTGCACCTACAACATAGTTGCCACCGACTACGAATTCCCCAAACGCATTAATAACGTTACCGGCTTCACCATATAGTAAAATTAATCTTGTTGTTGAAATGTTCAAACCTAGTCTGAACAATGTCGCAATCAAAAGAATTGTTGGAAAACTTGAAAAGTCCAACGGTTCTTTCGTATACAAACAAGTTAACATGATAATCAAAGCGAACGCTAAATTAAGAGTTAACAAAATATCCAAAATAATTGGAGGTAATGGCAAAATCATCATGCCAACGATAACTACAAGCATAATTGCAAGTACAATATCATTGTTTTTTAATAAATCTGCTATCTTAGCTACATTCATTAATTTTTACCTTCTCCTTTATTTTGTCTGTTTGTTTCTGAATACCATTGCCAAGATTTCTGCTACCGCAACAAACATATCTGACGGTATTATACCATCAATCGGTACCAAATTGTACAAGGCTCTCGCAACGGCTCTGTTTTCTACGATTGGAACTTTGTTATTTTCCGCAATTTCTCTTATCTTAAATGCAACAAAATCAACACCCTTGGCCACAACAATCGGAGCTGGAGCAATTGATTTATCATATTTTAAAGCAACTGCATAGTGAGTTGGGTTTGTTACAACAACATCGGCAGTCGGAACAGCTGACATCATTTTTTGTTGTAATAACTTCATACCCGCAGATCTAATTCTAGCCTTGATTTTTGGATCCCCGTCAATATCCTTCATCTCATCTTTGACTTCTTGTTTTGTCATTTTTAATGATTTTTCGTATTCGTAATTTTGATAAACTCTATCAAAAATACCGATAATAAGCATCGCAATACACATATCAATAATCATTTGAGTAAGAATTGAACCAATTACGGCAAAACCTGTTTGCACATCAGCACCCAAAATCCCGTACAATTCATCAAGTCTTGATTTTACAACACAAAAACCTGTAAAACCTACGATTGTAAGCTTTAACAATGATTTTGCAAATTCTACCATTTTTTTAGTATCAAAAATATTGAATAATTTTTTTGCACCGTCAATGGCTTTTTTAGGTGAAATATTTTCAAATTTTGGTTTAATTTTATCTATTGCAAAAACCTTACCAACTTGCGCTCTAATAACAACGATACCAACAATAAACAGTGCTAAAAATAGTGGTAATAAAATTTCACCGCAAGCTCTTGCATACGGAGCAAAGATTGCAATAATATCGTCAGAGCTTATTTGAGATGGATTAAGATGAGTAAACGCCATAACCATAGTAACTCTGAATTTATCTAGAATATAGCCAGAAAGCATACTAATAAGAGCAACACCAGTTGTTAGGATTAATGCAGATGATAAATCCCTACTGTTAACTATGTTACCTTTTTTGCGTTCCTTCTCTCGTCTACGAGGGGTCGCTTTTTCGGTTCTTTCTGCTCCGTCGTTAGCCATTAGTTTTTACAACCTCTCCTAAAATAGTACCGATACGGCTGTTAGCGTTTTTTCTAATACCACCGCTATATATTCTGCCATTGGTCTAAAGAACGCTAGACACAATAACAAGCCGATATATATTTTTAATGGCATTGCCACCATAAATACGTTCATTTGTGGCATCATTTTTGAAACAAATCCTAAAAGCACATCACTGATTAACAATACGCCAAAAATTGGTAATGCCAATCCGATTGCAACATTGAACATTTGTCCCATTAAATACACACATTCTTGAACAATTTGTCCGTTGATAAAAAATCCATATCCAACTGGAACACTTGTAAAACTGTTATATACAGCTGAAAATAACCATTGGTGTGCATTTAATGAAATAAATACCATTGATGCAAGTAATGTATAAGCTTGAGTAATAACTGGTGATGTTGAGCCTGTAGAAGGGTTTAAGGCTTGTGATACAGATAGAGACATTTGTATCGCAAACATATTCGCCGCCATATCAACAGCTATAAAAATCAAGTTTGTACAAAAACCTATTAAATATCCAATAAAAAATTCTTTTAATAAAATCACAAATAATTCTGGCATAACCGTAGGCATAACGAAATTGCTTGTTGCGTGCACAAACGGGAACATAATAAATGCAATTATTGCACAAAGCCAGATTTTTACTTGATATGGAATTGGATAAGTTGAGAATAAAGGCGCAGAAGCAAGCAATCCACTAATTCTAGTGAATACAGCAATAAATAAAATTATTTTTACTGGTGTGAATATTGCTAGTAAGCTTGTATCCATTTATTTCTTAATCCTATCCCCTTATTAATTCCGGTATCATATCGTAAAATTCGTTAATTGAAGTAACAAACATACCTGTTAGCCAAGGTAACATTACAATCAACGCTAGAATACAGATGATAATTTTTGGAACGAATGTAAGTGTTGATTCTTGAATTTGTGTTACTGTTTGGAAAATACTGATTATCAAACCGACAACCATACCAACTATTAAAACTGGTGATACCATTTCCAAAGTTATAACAAATGTTTTTTGTAATAAGTTTATGATTATATCCATATTTTTATCCCTAATGTATTATTGTGAAACCTTCGACTAATGATTTTACGATTAGATACCAACCGTCAATCATTACAAACATAATAAGCTTAAATGGAAGTGCAATCATTGTTGGAGGCAAGAACATCATACCCATTGCAACAAGTACACTTGAAATTACAATATCAATTACTAAAAATGGTAAGTAAATTACAAAACCAATTTTGAAAGCTGTTTTTAATTCGCTTAAAATAAATGAAGGAATTAAAACATAAGTCGGAACATCGTCCATATTCTTTGGTTTTTCGATTTTAGCCATTTTTACAAATAATGCTAATTCTTTTTCATCAGTTTGTGAAAACATAAAATCTCTAACAGGAACAAGAGCTTTATCAAGCGCAGCCTGTTGAGTAATTTGGTTTTTCATATATGGTTGAATTGCAGTGTCGTTAATCTTATTCAAAGTTGGAGACATTACAAAGAAAGTTAAAATAAGCGCTAAACTTATTAGAACTTGGTTTGGAGGTAAAGACCCAACTCCAATTGCTTGTCTTGTAATGGCTAGAACGATAACAATTCTGACAAAAGCAGTTGTCATAATGAAAATACTAGGTGCCAAAGTTAAAATTGTTAACCATATAAGAATTTGAACACCGTTAGAAAAATCTTGAGGTGTTTGTGCCGTTTGCATTCCGATATTAATATTTGGAAAGCTTAATGCTGCATGTGCTTGCGGTACAAAACCAAGTATAGACAAGCATAGTAGCATTATTTTGTTTGCTATATTTTTTTTCATTTTTATTCTACCTACGATTTGTGATATATTTTCCCACAGATATTTTACACTATATCCAAAATCTAGGCTAATTCTTAACTTATCGCAACAAAAAAGAGTCAAATAACATTTGACTCTTTTTGAAATTATCTATATGTTGGGCAAGTATGTCCAACACGCTTGTTTGTAGTGTCGCCTACTATTTTTCTACAGCGTAAACACTAACTTGTTTTCTATCACGTCTGTGAGGTTCAAATTTTACAACACCGTCGATTAATGCGAATAATGTATCATCTTTACCGATACCTACATTGTTACCTGGGTGGAATTTTGTTCCTCTTTGTCTAACGATGATGTTACCAGTTTTAACAGCTTCACCACCATAGATTTTAACGCCTAAACGTTGAGCTTCTGAATCACGTCCGTTACGTGTAGAACCCATACCTTTCTTATGTGCCATTTTTATACCTGCTTTCTAATTATTATCGTATTACTAACTTTTATAATTCGTTGCTTAATTGCAACTAGCACTCGCTACTAACTATGCTTCTTCTGTAGTAGCTTCTTCTTTAGCTTTTTTAGAAGCTGTTGTTCTGATTTTTGAAATCATAACTCTTGTGAATTCTTGTCTGTGTCCTTGTTTTTTTCTGTAACCTTTTTTAGGTCTTTGTTTGAACACGATAATTTTTTTAGCTTTGCCTTGTAACATGATTGTTCCTTCAGCACTAGCATTCTTAACGTATGGTTGACCAACTTTTGATTTTTTACCGTTTACAACCATTACAACTTTATCAAATACAACTTTTGTATCTTTTTCACCTTCAAGAAGTTCAACGTCTACGTAACGTCCTTCTTCTACTTGGTATTGTTTTCCACCTGTTTCTACGATTGCGTACATTTGTTTATCCTTTCAATTTGAGGAATCGTACCCGTTTTCAGAGTTTTACAACGATTTACCTATCTAATACTTCTTTTCTCATGATATGGGCTAAAACCTTTGTGTCAAGTAGTTAGCCAAAAATTCTTTTCCAAAAACTTTTCTTGTCATTCTCCAATTGTTCAATTCTTCTTGCTAATTTTTTATTGTCGCTTAGAAGTTCATCAATTTTTTGAGATAAAATTTCGTTATCTTTCTTATAAGAACCAGCCTCAATAAGTGATTCAGCAAATTCAGAATTGCCAATGTGAGATTTGATATCATCTGCAATTTTTGATGACACTGCTGTTGCAAGCATGTCAATTGCTTGGCTTGTCATATTCAATGGAACATTTCTAACTTCTGGAATTATTGATGTACCTTCTGATTGTTTTTCTAACTCTCTTTTTGTTTCTTCTTCCAAATCTTTTGGTGATTTGTGAATACGATACGAAATTTGCTCTTTATTATAGCCTTGAGATTTTAAACTTATACCTTTTTTGATTTTTGCAATTGATGTTTCATCAAAAAATTCAACGCCTTCCATGTTTTCATAAATAGCATCAATTTGCCATTCTTTGATAAACGTATCAAGAGCATTTATATCAATAAAATAGTTATCTGAATTTAATTTTTTTAGAATATCTTCTTTTGTAAACATATTTCGGCTTTCTTAATTTTATCTTTTTAGATGTCGTTCGATATCACGATTTTGAGTCTTTTTAGCTAAATCTTCTCTTTTATCGTACAACTTTTTACCTTTGCAAAGCGCTATTTCTACTTTTGCTTTGCCTTTTGTTAAAAATACTTCCAAAGGAACGACTGTGTAATTTTCTTTTTTTATCTTACCAAACATTTTTAGAATTTCTTTTTTCTGTAAAAGAAGTTTTCTAACCCTTTCCGGCTCGTGATTGAAACGATTTCCTTGCTCGTATGGTGAGATATGACAATTATATAAAAAAACTTCGTTATTTTCAACTTTGCAGAAACTATCTTTTAAATTTATTGCGCCTTTGCGAATAGATTTAATTTCTGTACCAGTCAAAACTATTCCCGCAACATATTTTTCAAAAACTAAATAGTCATGAAAAGCTTTTCTGTTTGTTAAAATAACTTTTTTACCGCTTGTCTTTTGTTCCATAACATGTATTTTAAAACAAACTAAAATCCATGCAAATACCTAATTTTTACAAAATTTACCTTGCCAAGAATTACGACGGATAAGCTCGTCATCAATTCTGTTTAGAACTTCAAATTTCTTCTGAATCCAACGAGGTGCAATCATATTTCTTATTAAACCATTACCCGCTAAACGGTGAATTGTCGTATGTTGTGGAAGAATTTCTAAAATATCACACACAAGTTTTATGTAATCTTTTTCTTCCATTAGTGTAAATTCGTTGTTTGCATACATTTTTTCTAATTGTGTTCCTTGAAGTACAACAAGTTGATGAATTTTTATACCGTCAACGTCTAAATCAGCAAGCGCTTGCGCTGTCTCAAAAGTTTCTTCTGGAGTTTCAAAACAATCTAAAATAATATGCACACATGTGTTTATTCCATATTTTTTAGTTTTTTCATAAGCTCTCAAAAAACAGTCATAATCGTGTCCACGATTAATTTTCTTCAAGGTTTTATTATGAATAGATTGAAGCCCGTACTCAAGCCACGTTTCATAATCATCTTTAAACCCAGCAATCAATTTTAACTTTTCGTCATCAACACAATCTGGACGTGTTCCAATAGAAATACCAACAATATCTGGGTGATAAAGTGCACTTGTATATATCTTTTCAAGCTCGTTTACTGGTTTGTACGTGTTTGTATAAGCTTGAAAATATGACATATATTTCGTTGACTTAAATTTTTCATGTAAATGAACTATGCTTTTTTCAATTTGTTCTTCTATTGGTAAAAATTTAAGTTGAGGTTGTGAAAAACTTCCGTCTCCATCGCAAAAAATACAGCCCTTGTCTGAAAGACTTCCGTCTCGACAAGGACATGTAAACCCTGCATCAAGAGTGATTTTATACACTTTGGCATTAAATTTCTCTTTTAAATATGCACTAAATTGATTATATCTTTTGTTATTTATGTTTAACTTAAGATTGTTGTTCATCTTCTGGTCTTACTGGATATACGTAATGTTCCCCACATTTTGGACAAACAACTTCTTGTTGTTTACCATTTTCAGTAACTGCTACTTCAAATAAAGTTTTGCAACCTGATTGAACACATCTGATAGCCCAAGTTGGTCTTATTAATCTTGCCATAAAAATTTTTCTCCTTTTATCTACATTTAAAATATATCATGCTTGATATTTTTTGTAAAATTGTTAACTATTTCATTGGCGGAATGATTGCATAATAAATAGTGTATTCTCTTTCCATACCAAAAGCATTCTTTACCATAAATTTGTATTCGATTGGCTCAATTTTATAATCTTTATCCAAATATGGCGCAGCATCTCTAGCCCTTGCCTCAACAAGTATTGGATATCTATCAATTACTAAAATACCAGAAACTTTTCTTTCCTCTTCAGATATCCATGGATCAGGATAGCCATGTGTATCTTGAATTGTCATAGGGTGATTTTCACCATAAATAGTGATTGGCAAAGTCCATTCAATATATCCACCCAAATATTTTACAGGTGTATCATATTTTTCAGCCCAAGCCTTTTGTAAATCACCATAAACTGTCGCTACTGGATATCTGCTTCTATAATTCATTTCTATTGAAAGCAAACCACCAAGTGCTAGAAAGATTATTAACATTACAACATAAGCTGATTTCGTTGCAAATTTGAATTCTTCCTTGTTGATTTCAAATGGGAAGAAATAAAATAACATTATGCCAAGCATATACCAAAATTCATAACCCCAACGAGCACGCATATTTCCACCTGCAAAGAAACCCATTACAAGGTGCATTAAAATTGGACCCAAACCTAAAAGGACAATGAACCAAAATTCTTTCTTATTGTAATTTTGTATAAATCTAAAAGGTGCTTTAAATTTTAATCTCAAAATCAAATATATTAATAGAGTTCCACCAATCGCAGCAAGTTGCATTAGCAAAAACATTAATGGTGCAGTTAAATGATTTAACCAACTGTCTGCTGTCATTTCTCCCTCAAAATATAATAATGGGAAAAAATCATATTTTATTAGCCACAAAAGATGCGGTAAAAAGATTACAAATGCAAGGATTGTTGAAACGTAAAACCAAATGTTTTTGAAAATTTCACGTTTGAACATTAAGGCATAAATTGCCATTGCAAAAATTATAAAACCCGTTTGATATTTGTTTAAGAACGCAATACCAACAACTAAACCTAGCATAACCCAGTTGATAGGCTTGTTATCTTTCATACAAAAATAAAAGATGTATGAAATTAAAGGCAAAATAAATAATAATATTACATCTGGATTAAATCCATAATAACCTGTAATGTAGCTATAAACCCAACAACCTTCTAGAATTATGACAGAAAGCATTGATTTTGATTCATCAAGAAATTTTCTAGCTAACTTATAGGTAAAAATAAAACCACCCAAAATAAATAATTGACTTAGTAAATACGTGCAAATATCTAATTTAAAAGGAATATATGCTAAATAAGTTAACCAACCTGCAAGAGGTGGGTGTTTAGGAGTTCCAAAATCTTGAAGAGAACCCCAGTAAATACCTTCAAGCGTATCAGTTGGCATAACTGTTCTTATCAAACCAACGCAAGTCCATACAATAAAATGGATTGCTAAAAATATGTAAAACATCTTTCTTTGAGATGTAATGTTTTTAAAATGATTGTATCCTAACATAAAAAATTCCCTAAATATTTGTCTGCGTTTGGTATTAATCATAAATACATAGAAATTTGATGTCAAGAATTTAGATAGTAACATTTGGAATTGGAAACAAACAATGTTTAAACCTTACTCGCATACATTAAAACTTATTATAAACTAAATATTCTCCACTTAACAAACGTATTGATTAATTGCATATTAACAATCTTATCTATTTAAAAACAAATTTGCAAACATTGATAATAGTGGATGTCCTGTATCAAATACAAATATTCCTCCATTATTTTCTTCTAAATCTTCTTCGTATGAGTCTATAATTTCATTTTTATAATCTTCAAAATCTTGTTGCATTTTTGAGATAACGGCTTTGTTATTATTAAATATCTCTTCTCTATATCTTTTTAATTCTTTATCAATTTGTTTTCGTTCGCTTTGCGTATATTTGCTTTTTGAAATTGCATTATTAAAACCAGATTTAAATGAGTTTTCATTTATAACCTCAATTAGCATTTGAATACCAATAACTTTATCATGTACGGATTCTAATACTGCGTTGTAATTGCCTTTATTGTATGCTTCAAGTTCTTCTTTACCGTTTAGAAAATCATCAAATAATATATCATTAAACATTAAAGTTTGTTTCAATGATAATTTTTTATTTGCTAATTTTTCTACAATTTTTGATAAATCGATTTTGTTTTCATTAGGTATATCTTTTATTTCAATGTCTAATTCTCTGCAATGTGCATTAATTGCATTGAATCCAAAACTTTGACTATTCATATTCCAATGAACAAAATATTTATCGGTATTTTGATTAATAAAATCAGCAAACTTTTTCAACAAAAGTTTTTCTGATTTTTTAAGATTATATTCACATAAATAGTCTTTTACATAAAATTTGCGTTTATATTCGCAATTCAAGTTACTAACGATTATGCAAGAAATATTAGGGGCTGGTGATAAGTCGTCATATAATCCATTACAAGCATAATGAATAATCCAAGTATTTGTATCATTTAGCTTTTTTAAATCTGAAATTTTGTTTATCATATTTATATCTTAAATTAAATATGCGTCAAAGATGGTCGTAAAAATTTCATAAAATAAATTTTTAAAAATTTGCTCTAACTATATTTTATAAAATATTTATGCTAAATTTATTAGAGAAAGGGATAATTATGACAGAGTCAAGAATAGGCTTTATTTGTGCAATTTTAATTTTTACTATTCTTATCTCTGGAGTATGTAATTTTTTTATTCAATTATATTTGATTTTATTTACAATAATAATACTTGTTGGTTTTTATGAAATTTTTTGGAGAGTTTTTGAAGAGTTTTATTATAATAGCGAAAAATTTTTAAATATAAAGGAATCTTTGAAAAACAATGCTCGAAAATGCAATGATTTAAATATTCATGTTCAAGAATTGGCTAATGTTTATATGAATATTCATCCTGACGAACAGGGTAATGCTAGTTATAACGACACAAGTATATATAATTTTGCAAGACCAAAACATTTAGAATTAAAAAATAAAGAAAACATTTATGATTGTTCCTTATCAGTATGTAGAAATGCAAGAATGCAACCAATTAAATATTTATGTAAGTATTTCAATATAAATTCCAATAAAGAAACACTCGATATTTATGAAAAAATTCTAAATGATTATGCCGCAGCAGAACAAGGAAAACAATTGTTGCTAAAAGAAAGAGATGACATAATAAATAGTTTGGATAAAAAAGTTCCTTACTTGTTAAGGGTTTTGCGTAAAAAATCTCTTTTGAGGGCTTTAGGGTTTGATGATGTAAAATTTAAAGGATTATATTTCCCAAAATATAGTTTTAGATATATTTCTGCTGGCGGTAATAGTTCATTATCTTGTGATATTGTTCTTGATATGACAAATTTAGAAAATTTAGTTGATTTCATATCTCAAAAAGTAAAATATAAAAAGAGTGTAGCAGGACAAAGGGCATTAATGACACGTGCATTACGAGAAAAGATAAAAGCAAGAGATAACTATACTTGTAAATGTTGTGGGTTATCAATGAAGCAAGAGCCAAACCTTTTATTAGAAATTGACCATATTATTCCTGTATCAAAAGGTGGAATTACATCAGAAGAAAATCTACAAACATTGTGTTGGAGATGTAATAGAGCAAAGAGTAATAAAGTAATATAAATCATACTACCACATGTAAATTACATTTTACATGTGGTAGTAAACTCCAATTGACATCTTTCAAAAGTACGATATAATATTAGTAAGGAGTAAGTTATATGAAAAACGTACTAAAATACTTGAGAGAATTAAAAGGTTACTCACAAGAAGAATTAGCATCAAAATTAGGAATAACAAGACAGTCATACATAAAATACGAAAAAACAGCTACAATAAATGACACAACTGTTTTAAAAAAATTAGCAAAAATTTTTGATGTTGATTATTCATATATAATAGAAAATAAAATTCCTTCTGAGTATTCATATAACGTTATCTCTAAGAAAAACTCAGAAGAAGAGTCTGATTTAAGAATAAATATACCAATAAATAACATTGAAAAATTTAAACAAGTTTTTTTATACATCTTAGATAAGGTTGGAGCAAAAGCAAATATTGGACAAACAGCTTTATATAAATTACTATATTTTATTGATTTTGATTACTATGAATTATATGAAAAACAATTGATGGGTCTAAAATACATTAAAAATACTTATGGTCCAACACCTGTTGATTTCGCAAAAATTGTAAAAGAAATGGAAAACGATAATCAAATAGAAGAAATAAAAACAAAATATTTCAATCACGATATGACAAAATATTTACCAAAAGTTGAACCAGATTTAAGCTTGATATCTGCACAAGAATTGGAACATATTAACAAAACTCTAAATCGTTTGTCAGATAAATCTGCAAGAGAATTATCAGAATATTCTCATAAAGATATACCTTGGATTGGAACAAGAGAAAGAGAAATTATTGATTATGATGCCGTATTTTACAGAAATGAAGTAACATCGGTAAGGGAGTATGATGAAAAAGAATATTAATTATACATCTATCCCCGAATTTGAGAAAGATTTTAAGAAGTTAGAGAAAAGATTTAAAACTTTAAACAAAGATTTTGAACTTATGAAAAGAATGCTTCTTGAGCCGTATTATCTCCAAAATATTCAAATTGCATCAAATGCACTTGTTGACATAGAAGGCTATTGTGGGGAAAATTATAAATCACAAAAAGTTAAAAAATTTGCATGCGCTTCTCTTAAAGGAAGAGGTAGCCGTTCAGGATTAAGAGTAATACTTGTTTTTGAACCTAAAAATATAAAAATTACATTTATTGAAATTTATTTTAAAGGCGATAAACAAAATGAAGATAAAGTAAGATTATCAAACTATATAATAAATTTAGAAAGTAGTAAATAGAGTTTAATTTATAAAAAAGGATTCAAGGTATGTTTAATTTATTTAAAAATTTATTTAATATAAATATTAATAAAAAAGACCCAAATAGCGAGACTGTAAGAAATATTGGATTAACATATTGTATATCTTCAGAATTACTATTAGATAAAAAAAATCCACCTAAAATAAATCCTATAACTTTTAATAAAGACAATTACGAAGAAACTCTTAATAAAATTTATAATACTTTGGACTATTTTTATGATGGATTATGGATAAACAAAATTAAAATTACAAACACAGGAACCGATGAAATTAAATTTGAAGATTTTTACAAAAATGAAAAATTAAGTTTTGAAAATCTTGGTTCTATAATTGCAGTACAAATTGACAATGCTACAAAAAAATACATTAATGCAAATATAGAATACTGCAATGATGATATAATATATATCAACTTTGATACAATAGAACCAAAAGACTCAATAACCCTTAATATTTATTCTACTAGAGAACTTAACTACCTTAAATTAGTGGGAAAAACAAAAAACTTTGATAAACCTAAAGAATATAGTGATTATGATAAAATAATACAAAAAATTCACAAAACAACTTCAGTAGCTGTAACTATAATTACATTACTATCTTTATTCTGTATCACTTTAGGATCATTTGGCGTCTATTTTACATACAAGCATAAAGATTTAAATATTAGAAATCCTATTGTAATAACAGATATAAAACCAAGCAAAACATGATATAACTTAAAGTAAACATTTTTTATTAAATTGATGTTATAATAATTTATGGAAATTTAAAGAGGAAATAACAATGATTGAAATGCGTGTAATGGGTATTGCCCTTGATACAAGAACAGGTTCACCAATTGTAGTATTGCATGATAAAGATAATAGAAAAGCTTTGCCTATTTGGATTGGCTCAGCTGAAGCAAGCGCAATTATTAGAAAAATTGAAAATCTTGTTGTTGCAAGACCAATGACACACGATTTGATTATAAATATTGTAAAACAATTAGGCTATAGAATTGATAGAATTGAAATAGCCGATGTTGAAGAAGATACTTACTACGCATCAATTTATATCGTTGATAAAGAAGGTAACGAAGAAGCTATCGACGCAAGACCTTCTGACGCAATCGCAGTTGCAATAAGAGTTGACGCACCAATAATGATTTCAGCAAGCGTACTCGCAACAGGCTCAGTTTCAACTGACCCAAGCAAAGACGAAGAAGAAGCAGAAGAATTCAAAAGCTTTGTACAAAGCTTGAAACCTTCAGATTTTGAAAAAATGTTGAAGGATAAAGGCGAAACAGAAAAAGATAACTAATAGTTAGACTTGAAAAGCCTTAAAAATAAGTTATAATAAATAATACAGAACATTGAAAATGAAATAGGATTTTGAGTAGATAACGGATTGTAAAAAACGAACCGTTATCGTATTAAAAAACGTTAACGTGGGGACGTACTGGCTTTTGACGCCACGCGGCGAGCGGTGAGGCAAGCCGAGAAAACGAAGTTTTCGAGGTGGAGTCGAGGTTAACGGATTGGCTTTGTGAAGACAAAGACAAACAGGTTAACCGAGCGGAGCCGTTATCACGTTTTCCCAAAACAACGTGGGGACGTACTGGCTTTTGACAGGACGTTTGATGGAAACAGGTTGCGAGTCCGAGAGCTGTTCTCGGTTATCAACGAGCAAATTAAAATGAATGCTACAGATAACGTTGTAGTTGCTGATTTTTCAAGAGCTAACGCTCTAGCTGCTTAATTAACGCAGTTCAGCCTCTCATAGTTGCCCAGCTTGCCGGCGCTATGGGACCACCCATGCAAGATGCAGTATGTTGATGATAGTAGACATATCAAGATAACTATCGAGGTGCGTAACACTAAAAAAGACTTTGCTAGGATTGTAGAGGTTTGTTTTTTCCTTGATTTTAGCGAGAGAAATAAAAACTACATTCGTAGATGCTTGTTTACTTCCGTTTTGGACAGGGGTTCGACTCCCCTCGTCTCCACCATTATTTCAAAGTTCTATTGTCGAACCCTGACAGGGGTTCTTACCTCTCGAAAAATGATACTCAATCATTTTTCTCGGCACAGTCCTCGTCTCAACCATTATTTCATAGTTTTATTGTCGAACCCTGACAGGGGTTCTTACCTCTCGAAAAATGATACTCAATCATTTTTCTCGGCACAATCCTCATATCCACTGTAAATAAAGTGCAAGTGTGAGATGGGTGCATAATCGCTAAAAGCAAAATATAAAGGCTTTTATGGCAATTTTAATAGACTGAGATGCACTTGCACTATTAGGGCTTTATCTGCACTTTTTTATATATTATCTGCCTTAAAATTACATCAATTTTAAAATCAAACTCTGAAAGTTAGCAATATATTTACGCTTTAGCAAAGTATATTTTGTGCAAGTAAAAAAGTATTTCCTAATTTGAGATTTGCAAAATTACCTTTGAAATTGAGATGACACTTGACTTCTGTTGAAAGAAGAGTATTAATGTCATTGTAAAAGGTCTTTAAACAAGGTTTAAAAGGGTTTTAAATGAAC
>SAMEA104315425__coassemble_878_pt1 | contig 19647 bp, 18 predicted proteins | sample SAMEA104315425__metabat2_low_PE_034 | metagenome-assembled genome bin SAMEA104315425 (sample SAMEA104315425) | gut metagenome | biome: Monkey gut; feature: monkey-associated habitat; material: faeces | place: China | collected 2013 | reverse complement strand
AGCTTTGTCTTTGCCGTTACAACAAGCTCTTGAACCAGTTGATGTACAACAACCGGCGAATTCATCATAAGTAGTGGCTTCTGGTACCCACCAGCCACCTTTACCAGCATTCGCTGTAGGTGCCAAGCAGACATCTTTTTCGTTCGCATAACAATAATTCTTGCCGTTTACGCTTCTCCAGATACCTTTACAACAAACTTTGTCATCTGTATCATTTATACAACATTTATCAGCGCTTGCTACGTACCAACCGCCTTTGCCACCTTTATCCTTAGCAGCATTACATTTGTCCTTTTCACTTGCGAAACAGAACTTAGGATTGTTCACATCGTCTACAATCTTTGTTGTACAACATGAACTTGTACTTGGTATCCAAATACCGTCTAAACCGCCTTCAGATTTAGGTTTTGTACATTGTGTGCTTGGATCTTTCCAACATTTTCCGCCAGACCAGAATCCCGCAGCGTGTCCGTTTTCTGCACTCTTACAACAAGCTTCTGTGTTTTCTGATGTACAACATGCTGCAGAACCGTCCCACCAAGTTTTCTTAGATGAGTCCTTAACGCTATATGAATTACAACATGTAGCATTTGTATTTGCTACAGGTGATGTAGCTGTACAACATACGTTATTCTTCCATAACCAGCCGCCTAAACCGCCGTCTTTTATGGCTCTTTTACAATATGTTTCTTGCGTGATACATTCAAAATCTGGTGTTTGTCCAGGTTTTGCAACATATATCATTTGCTTAGTTTGACACATATGTTCAGGTGAATCCCAGCAAATGCCTTTGCTTGCTTCCCAGTATCCGCCATTTTTTGTACAATTGTCGTCTGGTTCCAAACAAACTTTCTTAACCGGATCCCATCTGAATTCTGGGTTAAGTTTAATCTTTTCGTAACAATTCTTTTGGTCTTCAGGAATACATTGAACTTTTCCGTCAACATAGTACGATACTGTACCTTTTGCACAAGTTTCTTTTGCGCAACCTTCTTGCTTTTGCAATGTTTCACAAGCTTTTTGGTCAGCAACGCAGACAACTTCGCCAGCACAGTTGTAACATTTTTGTGGCGCATCTTTTGGACAAACTTTTACGTTCATATCTTCTGAACAAGGTGCTCCTGATGTCAATACAACACTAGCACTGTTCAATGGGTCATTACAACCAGCATTGAACGCTCTAATTCCGTCGTGGAAAATACCAAGACGGAATGTGTCTAAGCCCGCTTTATTTGGACCTTTGTTACCATTGATATCAACAATAATCTCACCGCAAACGCCCCTATCTCTCGATGTTGCGCCTGTTCCTCTACATAACGGGTCAGAGACTTTTATCGCAATCGCTGCACCGTCGGCTGTTCTCATCTTATAGTAACTAGCATCTTTATTGTAATCTACGCTAGAACCATTTGATGCGTTTGATGTAACTGTTGGAAAACAATCACCATTTGTTGTTGCACCACAATCCTTTGTAGTTGATGCGTATGTCTTCCATACTTTAGCAAACATACTGTTTTGTTGCTCAGATGTGCTTTGATTGCTCATCTTTGTCAACGTACCTTTTGCATCACGGTATACCCAACGGTCTAAATCATCATTTTCGGTTAATGCAATCTTGTAAGAACGATTCAACTTGATTACTTGGCTTTGTAATGTGGCTACTAAATCTCTGTTTTGGAATTCTCCGTTTTTTGAAAAATAAACAACACCAGTAACTGCTGAAGCGATTACTCCAAGCACAACCAACGCAATTAAAACTTCCGCTACAGTAAAGGCAGATTTCTTCATTGAACTGTATTCTCTGATTTTATCTCTAATTGCGCTTATTATCATAGATGATTTATCCTTTGTCTATTCTTTTACCAACTTTGCAACTTGCTGTTCTATAAAATGGATTAAGTCTATACTACTTCCGTCAAAAAATTGCTGTATTACGTCGTTTATAGCAACTCTTGCCATTTCCTCTTTGTCCATTACCGACTTGTAGTAAAACTTCTTTCCGACTCGGTATCGGACTAAAAATTCCTTCGTACTCAATCTGTCCATTACCGTTTTTACTGTTGTGTAAGCACGTTCAATTTTCTTTTGGCTTAAATAATCGACTACGTCTTTCACTGCTATATTTCGGTCTTCGTCTTCTTTTTGTATCTGCCAGATTATATTTAAAATTTCTATCTCTAGAGTTCCTAAACTCATTTATTCCTCTGCTTTCGGTATTTTAGCAATAAATATATATATTCGCTCAACTACTATCTGGTTCTTGAACGAAGGTTTACTAAACCCGAATTGTTTTGCTGTGAATCACCCAAATATATAACATTGGATGCATAGTTTTGGTGAAGCTGAACACTTCTACGTTCGTTTATAATTTATGAATCCTTGTGATATTTTCTGTGAACTTTTAGTATTTGTACTAATTGCAATATTGAATAGTAAAATACCTAAAAATGCAGATACACCAAGCATTCTAAGTATATTAGAAATCATTTATCACCGTATTCGATTATAGTAAGCCATGTATATTATACCACTATTCGCTACTTTTGCCTACCCCAAATCCACATGATTTTAATATAAATTCAAATTTCTTTTATAAACAGTTTAATTTTGCAATGTAATATGTTATACTTAACAACATCAAAAGGAGATTTTATGATTTTACACTTTTCCACTGATAAACAAAAATATACAATTATTACTATCTCTGCAATCTTAATTATTGCCATAGCAACTTTTGCAGTAAATAAAATTATAGAAATATACACTGTTCATCAAGTCTTCGCAGCATACAATATGCTAACTGAAGCTTATCAAACTTCTATAAAAAGCGAAAAATATGAATGGACTAAAGAAAAAATGAATGTAAATGTTCTTGCTAACAAATACATTAAATACCTTCCTGTCAAAAAAGATTGTACAAAAAGCGACAACACTTGTTTTGCGCCTTACATAAGATACAAAAACAAAGTTGGACCCGTTAAATTATCTAGAATGGAAGCATTCCGTAAAGCTGAATTAAAAAACGGAATGACAGTAGCAGTTGGTATTCAACACCCAGCTTGCGACGGACCTAGAGGCAGATGTGGTTCTGTTTTCGTTGATATAAACGGTAAAAAAGGTCCTAACAAATTCGGCTCAGATGTTTTTGATTTCGGCATTTACAAAAACGAAATCAAGCCATATAGAATTGAAATCGTTCACATTGATAGATGCGTTGAAGGCAACGGTCAAGGTTGCGCTAGCTACATCTTAAAATACGGTAAAACTAACTATAAAGCTTACGATAGAATTGTTACTAGAGAAGTCAACAGACAAGCTCAAGGGAAATAAAAAATAAAAAAATAGTAGAAGGATTAACCTTCTACTACTGAAACATTTTTAACACCCGCATTTCGAGCCTTGTCCATTAATTTAACAACTGCTCCGTGTACAGAGTCTGGTTCTGATTGTATTACAAGTCCGTCTGGATTTTCTGTAATCATAGTTTTGATTGTGTTTTCTAAGTCTGCCTCTGGAACTTCTGCATCATCAATAACATATTTATTGTCATTTGTAACAAGAACCGTTATCAGCTTAGAATCCTTCAAGTCCTCTTGTTTTACAATATCAGGAACCGTCAAGTTTAAACCTTGTTGATCTAACAATGGTGCAATAACCATCATTATGATTAACAATACTAAGAAAATATCCGTTAACGGAGTGATATTAATTTCATTAAAAGAATCTCTCATTGCCATATTAATACCTCCTATTCTGCCCACTCTTCTACATTATCGTTAGAAGCTGGCATTGTTGAAACAGCATTTTCTTCTTGAGCTTCATCAATAGTTTCTACAAGTTCTTTTTGTTCTTTTTTACTCAAAGGTTCACCTGCAACTATTAATTTTTCAAAATCAGCTGCTTTCGCTGCGTTCATAACCTTCATTATTTCAGAACTCTTTGTTTCAGCATCAGCTTTAACAACTACTTCTGGTTTTTCTAATTTTGGTTTTAAAGCAATCAAACCGTCTGTTAATCCACTTTCAGAAATTGGTGTTCCGTTTAAAAACATTTCGCCTGCTTTAGTTATAGAAACCGTAGCATTCTTTTGTTCAATTGTGATACCACTATTAATCTCTGGAACGTTAATAGAGTTATCCATTGATTGAAACGTAGGAGCAACAACCATCATGATGATTAACAGTACCAAAAAGATGTCTGTTAATGGAGTTATGTTTATTTCTGTAAAAAGTTTTCCTTTTTTACTTTTAGATACTGCCATTTTTTACTTCCTTACATAGACACATTTTGAGGTTGGTTAGCTTCTTCACCGTCAACAAAGCTTAAGAATAACAACTTAATAAGTTGGAAATCATCTTCGTAACGTTTAACAATTGCTTGGAAAGAGTTGTAGCAAATTACTGCAACAATCGCAACACCAAGACCGAATGCAGTAGCAATCAATGCAGAACCGATACCCATTGCAACTGCTGCTGATTGGTTACCTTGTACTGCTAAATCTTGGAATGTATAAAGAATTCTAACAACTGTACCGAACAAACCTAGGAATGGAGCAACACCACCGATTGTACCTAAGATTGTTAAGTGATGTTCTAATTTTCTTGTAGCTAAGTTAGCTGCGATATCAAATGAACGAGAGAAACCAGATTTTTGTTCTGCAAAAATTCTTACTGCTTCTTCTGTAACTTCACCAACAACACCGCCAACTGATACTGCTAAGTTTTGAGCGCCGTTCAAATTATTTTTCAATAATTCTTTTTGTAATTTTGGAATAAACTCAACAACGTCACGTTTATTCTTTTGGTAATAAGCCCATCTGTTAATTGCAACTGCAACAACTAAAATTGAACAAATTAAGATTGGTAATAATACCGGCCAATCTAATTGAATTGAATGTAATAATAATTCCATAATTTTTTCCTCTTTTTATTTATGTTGTACTTATTTATCTTTAATAACCTGTTGCCCCAAATACGTTGTAATCGAACGTAAATTGGATATCGATATACTGACCTCTGAACTCAGCTGGTAAAGGTCTAAATGGCGCTGTTACTTCAACGGCATTTAGCGCTGCTCTATCTGCTGCTGCTAAGCCAGATGATTTTGAAACCCTATTTGAAAGCAATTGACCGTTTTTAGCAATTCTGAATAATAGCACAACTCTTTTGCTTTCGTTTCCTTTAGGAGGATCCCAGTTGTATTTAATTCTACTTTGCAATTCTCTCATATAAGGCGCAAAGTTTGGTTCTCTAAGAGCATCAACACCCCAAGGTCCGTTTGGATTTCCTCCAGGTCCGCCATTACCAACAGAACCAGAGCCACCTCTACTACCTGTTGAACCTGCAGAAGCCAAAGTTCTTCCGCTTGATGAACCAGTTCTAGAACCTGCTGAAGCACTTGTTCCAGAGGATTTACCACCAACAGGACCAGTTGAGTAGTGTTTTGCACCGCTTAATGAAGGAGGTGCAGGTAAACCAATTGGTGCCTTTTGAGATGTGTTAATCTTTGGTGCACTTGGTGGAGCATAAGAAGGTCTTGCAGTTGGCATTTTTGGTTTTGGTGCCGCTTGCGTAGTTGTCTTCTTAGGTGCTGGTGTTTGAGTAGGTTTTGCTACCGATTTTGTTTTAGCGGCTTGTTGCGCTTGGTGTTTTGCAACCTTTTTAATCAAGTCTTGTGTTGAACTTGCTGCCGTAGGAGCTTTTTTAGTAGCTTTTGAAGGCATTGACACTTTCTTTTTAGGATCGTGTTTGCCGCCTGCTCTTGAATTTCTATCAGCACGATATCTTGTATTTTTATTTATAGGCATTTGTTCTTTATCCACTAACACAAACTCAATATCTTTAGGTTTTGTTTGAGGCGGATTAAGCAATGCAAAGTTTACGCCTAGTAACATTAACAAAAAGCATAACGCAACTATAAAAAACACTACTAACGGGTGTAATGCTGATGAAATAGCAACACACTTTTTAAATGTTAAGCCCTTTTCGTCCTCTTCAAGTTTTGCAACTTTTGGAACTTGAAAACCACCGTTATTTTGTGGTTCATCGTCTATTAAATTGTTTAAATTTCCCAATATTGACATACTATACCTTTAATCTACTTACGTATATTATTTACTTTTAACTAAAAATTCAAATTACCTTAGTTTCTATATTTATTACTTAAACTCGATTGGAGTTATTGTAATTGGTTGAGTCAAAACAATTTTCATATTTGTTTTTGCAGGAATAACAACGTTTTCCCCAAAATTCCAAATTGTTTTCAAAAAGTTTTCGTCCAAATCAATGTTATTAGATTTAGCTTTTTTTACCATTGAACTTACTTCTGCATTTTGTTGTTGCTGTTGTTGAGAATTACCAACCAAAACACCTGTTAAATCAGAAGTTTTAATTTTAGCAACAATAGGGATTTGCAAACCGTAAGGTGTAGTAATCAATGAAAATCTAATGTTCAATTTACCGTCAGTACCATTTTGTCTAGCTTTTTTAGCTTCAACAATGTTACCTGTAAGAACGCTACCTTTTGGCGCAATCAACACACCGTTGTGTGTAAAATTTTCTGGAATAGCAACAGTAATTGTTTGACCTGTTAACAATTCATTTGAATTTAACTCATAAGTTGTCATTATAGACAATTCTGTATTAGCAGGAACAGTGATAACTTTTTGCTTAGTTGTTAGTTCACCAGCTTTCAAAGGAACTCTATCACCAACGCTTGCGCCGACAGCATAAACCTGCCCTACAAACAGTGATATTGCACACATTAGCCCTAACAGCTTGTATTTCATCATTCCTCCACATAAAATTTTACAATTTACATTGTAAAGTCTATTTCATGTCGTGTCAATTTGTTAAGGTATGTGTTATATATGCAGGCTTATCAAAAACCATTACAAGCTCCGCACCCGCAGCAATAGTAAGGTGTTCACCCATTTTTAATGTTGGTCCAGGAATCCATCTTAACGTTCCTTTATATAAACCTTCTTGATAATGAGGAAGTTTTTTATAAGATTCTGGCTCTGTAACGTCTCCACCTAAGACGTAACCTGGTTTACCAGAATAAATATAGCCCTTAATAGGAATTTCGAAACCATCTGGCAATTGCATTTTTGTTAACTTAACAACCATTGATGCGTGAGTACCAACAATAGGTTCGTTTACTTTTTCAATTTCACCAAAAATTATAGTACCTTTAGGAACAACAACAGTATCGTACATATAAGTATCATCTGTCGCTGCAAACTTCAATTTTGTTGTATCGTCGTTATATTCTGTTGAAAATTCTTGTAAATTTATAACCTGTACGAAAGTGCCTGCAGGAACTACAATTGGAGTATAATTTCTCAATTGTAAATCATCTACCGCAAAAGATACTAATGCGTTCAAAATAAACACAACTATAAATATGTAAAGTATTTTTAATCCCTTTGGCATACATTAATTATAATAATCGTTCAAAAAATTTCAATAGAAATTGGCTATTTTTGATATAAAATAGTATAAATTCATGAGAAAAATTACAACTTTTATAATATTAATATTATTTATACTATTCTCTAGTTTTATTCTGAACTTTGAGAACAAGTTTGAAGTGCTTGAAGTTTACAATCCAAATCAAATCGGAGTAGATTTTAACAAAAACGGACAAATTGACAACGAAGAAGTTCTTAATTTCAATTTAAAGCTAAAAAAATATGACTCAGAAGAAGAACAATTTGCCTATGATTATTTTGCAAAAGAATACGCTACAAATTTAATAAAAAATAAAAAGATTACATATAACAAAGACAAAAATGATATTGAATTTGAAGGACAAAGTTATGTTGAAACCTTCAACAATCACGAGATTAACCTTAAAAATCTTGATAATTTAAGAATATTAAATTTAAAATCAAAGAAATATCATCATCTATCTTGCAAATACGGCCGACAATCTCACGATTACGTAATCGTTAAAAAATCAGATATTCCAAAAGATGCCAAAGAATGTAAAGTTTGTAGAGTTTTAAATGAAAAAGATGTAAAACCACAACCCGTAAACAACACTATGGCAACCCTTGATACTGGAGATGTTAAAATTGCATTCACAGACTTAACAAAAACCCTAAAACCTGATACTTCTTGCGGTACAGATATTTGTAAACTTTTAAAATATAACATCGACAAATCAAAAACATCTATTGATATGGCGATTTACGGATACAATAATGTTCCTAAAATCAGAGAAGCACTTATCAATGCTAAAAATCGAGGGGTAAAAATAAGAATTGTTTACGACATAGACAATAACGATAAAAATTATTACAAAGATACATTAGCATTAGTAAACATAATCAAGAATTCTTCTTGCGACAGTACAGACATATCAACAAAACCTTTTATTATGCACAACAAGTTTATAATATTTGATAACAAAACTGTTTTTACAGGTTCAGCAAATTTAAGCCCGTCTGATTTGTCAAACTATAATTCAAACGCATTTATAATCATAAAATCTGAAAAGGTTTCAAAATTATACAAAGATGAATTTGAGCAAATGTATCAAGGAAAATTTCACACTTCAAAAATAAAAACTCCAGATAACAAATATGCAATAGGTGCAACAGTTCTTTCTGTATATTTTTCACCGCAAGACAACGTAATAAAATCTCAAATAATTCCATTAGTAAACAAAAGCAAGACTAGTATTTATATGCCAACATTCTTGATTACGCATAGGGAATTGACATCAGCACTGATTTCTGCGAAAAAACGTGGCGTAAAAATTAAAGTAATAATTGATGCAGCAAATGCAAGTAATAAATATTCTAAGCATCAACAACTTAGAGATAATGGCATTGAGGTAAAAGTTGAAAACTACGCCGGAAAAATGCACGCTAAAACAATGATTATTGATGAAAAACATGTCGTTATTGGTTCAATGAATTTTTCTAGAAGTGGAGAAGAGAAAAACGACGAAAACACCGTTATCCTCAACAATCCACAAATAGCAAAATTTTTAATCAAGCAGTTTAATATTATCTGGGAGAAAATCCCAAACAAATATTTAAAATATAATGTTCCAGCAGAAAGCAGAGAGTCTATAGGTTCTTGCTACGACGGAGTTGACAACAATTTTGACGGAAAGATTGACGGACTTGATAAAAACTGTCAGAAAAAATAATATAACTATTTTTCTAAACTATTACGTCTTTCTTTTCTAACTGTTGAAACCAAATTCATATACAACTCTTTATTTTTAGCACTTGGGTCAATATTTGTAGCTTCATCTAAATATAAAAGAGCCTCTTCGTTTCTACCAATAGCTTGATAGAATTCGCTCATTAATACGTATAATGAAGCATTATCAACATTTAAAGAAATTGCTTTTTTCAAACTTTCAATCGCAAAATTAATATCTTCTGACGCATATAAAGCTAATGCGTTGAAATAATAGCCTTCATATCTGTTAGAATCTAATTCAATAAGCTTTTGAGCCACATCAAATAATTCCATACATTTATCAGTTTCTTCATAAATACGAGCTTGTAAAACCCAGTTATCAAAATAGTTTTCGCTAATTTCTTTAACTTTATCTACAAGTTTTTGCGCCAATTCGTAATTCTTTTCGTGGATAACAAGATTAATATATTCACACATATATTCAATACTATCATAATTTAATTGTAAAGCACGTAGAATATAGCTTTTAGCTTTTTCATACATACCTAATTCAATATAAATTTTTGCTAATGAAAATACTGCAAAATCGTCTTTTGATTCAAGAGTTACCAATTGTTCTAATTCAAATTTTGCACCTAAAACATCTTTTGTTTCTAGTTTAACCAAAGCTCTCAAAATCTTTGCTGGTAAATAGTTTTCATCTATTTTTAAGATTTTAGAAACAGTTGAGTTTGTTTTTTCATAGTCATTATTTCTGTAATACAAATAAGCTAACGCATACAAGAATTCTTTGTTATCAGGTTCACGTAAAATAGCCTCATTAAAGAATTTTACAGCCTCGTCAATCCAACCGTTTAAGTAATATGCGTTTGCTAAATCAAAAGCATATTGCGCATTGTTAGGATTTAGAGATAAAGCTTTTTGGAAGTAGTTTATACCGTCCATAAATCTTTCTTCATCTAACGCAAACAAGCCTAAGTAGTGCATACAAACATCGTTGTCTTCTTTTTCCTCTAACATTTGGAATAAGGCTTTTGATTTATATAATTCAAAGTTTTTATAATAAACAACACCTAGCAATGTCAAAACTTTTGAGTTTTCGCAACCATTTGCAACAAGTTTTTCCAAAAGTTTAATTGCTTCTGCGTATTTCATTTTTTCATAATAAGCTTTTGCAATCTCGTAAATTGCGTTTTCATCAAGGTTTTCGTGAGTTTCATTAAATTCTTCAATAGCTTTAAAATCACCTAAATCATTCAAGATTTTTATGTATTCAACTATATTTTCGCTTGATGAAGAAATGCCTAAGATTTTTACTGCAATTTCTTTTGCTTTTGAAGTTTCATTGTTTTTTGTTTCAAGCTTTGCCAAAAGTTTTAAACATTCTAAATGATTTTCATCAATTTCTAACGCTTTTTCAGCATATTGTCTAGCTCTTTCGTCATTACCTAGCAAGAAATATAAATCTGCTAATTGAGAAAGAATTTCTACATTGTTACCTTCTATCGCTAATGCTTTGTATAACATTTCGATAGCTTGCTTATAATATCCTTGTCTTTTCAAGTCAAAAGACTGAGTTATGTATGATAAAATTTCATTGTTTGTCATGTTTACCTAACTTTTTCAATATACCTATTTTTTTATTTGATTGAGTTTCCTCGTTACTTTGTTTTTTAATTTCGTTAATGATAATTAAAACCTCGTCATTGCCAGCCATTTTAAGATTGTTTCTGGCAATAGCCTCTAAACTTTCAGCTGATGAGAAATATTTTAATTCTTTTTTAAGTTGTCTGTTCTTTGTTTCTGCTTCTATTTGAGATTTTTTAATAGTTGCTATTTTTGTTTGATAAGCAATAACCTTAGTTATGTTCAAAATAGCACTGAACGCAACTTGAGCTAAAAATATTAAAAGCACAATGGTTAAAAATGAATAATAAAAACTTTGAGATTTTTGATTTTTTTGATTTTTTTTGTCTGCTTTTTCTTTAAGAAAAGCAACTTTATTTATCCCTCTAGAAGAAGCCTTTAAATGTCTTTTAGAAAGTTTTTTATTAGAAAATCTTTTTTTATTATCAATTTCTCTTTTCATTTTTTACCGTACAACGATTATAATATAATTTAATTATAAACGCAAAGTTGTTTCAAATTTTACAACATTTTTTCTGTTACCGTCTTGATAATAAGATTGACCAATACCTACACCCACTGCGAGAGGATTGTCTTTTATAAACTGTGGAGTATATCTTAACATGATAGTATTATCATTTCTTGTACCCAGAACATTGGCTTTAAAGGTATCACTTAAAACAAAGCCTTTGCCTATTTTTATTTCTGGAGTTAGGTATATATGATCAGCTTGCAAACCTGTTGACATATAAGAATCTTTACCATAAGTAGCTTGGATACCAAAACGCTTTGTATCATATCTTGCGAAGAATTTTGTACTATATTCATATTCGCCAGTATCAATATCAGCGCCATAAATTGTACCAAACGAGAACTTACCTATTTTTTCGGTATATGAAGTGACAAAGTTATCAACTTGGTGTTCGTTTGCGTAATGTTGTTTTGCGCCGGCTTGTCTATTTTTAATATCCTCGTAATTAACACCTTTTATATCCAAAACAGAATATTGATTGTAAGTTGAAGGATTTTTTATATTTAAGAAAACGCCCTCTGCATCTTTTATTTGGTCAAAAAACACAGTTCCGTCCGGATAGTATTCAACATACCCATTCAAAACTTCTACCTCTTGGTCGTCGTCATTTGCAACATCACCTGCGACAACTTCCTCGTTTTGAAGAGGTTGAATATCGTCAGAGTACGCCATTAACGGACAAAATAGTAAAACTGTAAACAATAACAAAAATCTCTTCATAGCTCTATTCTAAAATATTTTGAGCATTGTTTCAAGTCATAAAGATTTATTGCAAGAAATTTTTTAGTAAATATAATTAAAAACAAGTGGTAGTGAGGTAAAGAAAATGACAGAATTAAAAATTTATTTAGACAAAGACATTAATCAAGATTTAATCAAAACTAAAAAAATTGCTGTAATCGGATTTGGTTCACAAGGTTACGGTCAATCAATGAACTTGAAAGATTCAGGTTGCGACGTTGTTTTAGGTTTAAGACAAGGTGGCAAAAGTGATGAAAAAGCTAAAAACTACGGTTTTAAAACAATGGCAATCAAAGATGCTGTTCAATGGGCTGACATCGTTCAAATCTTAATTCCTGACGAAATTCAAGCAAAAGTATATGAAACAGAAATTGCACCATATATGACAGATGGTAAATACTTAATGTTTTCACACGGTTTCAACATTCACTTCAAAAAAATCGTTGCACCAGAAGGCGTTAGCGTAATTATGGTTGCACCAAAAGGTCCTGGACACACAGTAAGAAGTGAATACGAAGCAGGTAAAGGGGTTCCTTCATTAATCGCTGTATATCAAGATGCAACAGGCGAATCAAGAGAAGTTGCTTTATCATACGCAAGCGCTATCGGCGCAGGCAGAGCTGGTATCATTGAAACTACTTTCAAAGAAGAAACAGAAACAGACTTGTTCGGTGAACAAGCAGTTCTTTGCGGTGGTTGCACAGCATTAATTAAAGCTGGTTTTGAAACACTTGTAGAAGCTGGTTATTCTCCATATATGGCATACTTTGAAGTTTGCCACGAAATGAAATTAATCGTTGACTTAATCAACCAAGGTGGTTTTGCAGATATGAGATACTCTATTTCTAACACTGCTGAATACGGCGACTTAACTAGAGGTCCTCGTGTTATCACTGAAGAATCTAAAAAAGCTATGAAAGAAATTCTTTCAGAAATTCAATCAGGCGAATTTGCAGATGAATTCTTGAACGAAGTAAATTCTGGCAACAAAAAATTCAACGAATTAAGAGAAGAAGGCAGAAACCACCAAATCGAAAAAGTTGGTGCAGAAATTCGTTCTTCATTCTCTTGGAGCAAATCAAAAATTATCGATAGAGATAAAAACTAATAACAATTAGCAATTAACTAAAAGGGTTCTTTTTAGAACCCTTTTTTAAAAAGACTAAATGAGGTAAAAATGTTCAACACAGAAACAATATATGAAGTAGTAATATTTTCAATCGGAGATACAAAATCAGGTACAAAAATGGGTAAACTTCAATTAAAAGACCCTGCAGATGATAGCCTATTAAACTGTATTCTTTGGGAAGAAACCCTAAACAGACTTGATAGCAAATTATTTAGAACAGGAAATAAATTACGCATTGTTTCTGGCTCATTCAATGAAAAATATAACAACTGCTTAGTTTCAGCATTAGAATTAATCGAAGAAGCTAAAACAGGTCTTGAAAAAGACGAACAAGAACAAGTTTATGGAGAACTTGTTAGCTACATAGAAAAGATTTCAGACGAAAAATTAAAAACCTTCTTAAAAGAATATTTTGACAAACACGAACACGAAATAAAAGTTGCACCAGCAGCAAAATTAATGCACCACAACTATCTTGGTGGATTAATGATTCACACTATTGAATGTTTAAAATACGCAGACACAATTCTTGAAACATCTTTTCAAAGAATTTCAAGAGACAAAATCTATGCAGCATGTATTCTTCACGATATCGGAAAAATCTTTGAATACACAATTGATGAAGAATCTGGCTTGATAGATTATAACGAAGAATTCAAAAAAGATTGGTTAACTCACTCACAATATGGTTACTCTTTGTGCATGGAACATGGCTTCAAAGGCGTTGCTAGAATGATTGCAGCGCACCATGGTAGAGCAGATTGGGGAGCAATAATTGACCTAAATGATAAAGATGTCGAATCTGATTGTTACCTAATTCACCATATAGACGACCTTTCAGCAAAATTTGGCAAAATTAGCATAAGTATGCTATAATGCAATGGGTTACAAAAGGTAAGATATGAAAGTAAGTGTAAAAGTTCCAGCTACATCAGCAAATTTAGGACCAGGGTTTGATTGCCTAGGCTTGGCTTTGCCGATTTATAATATTATCACTATTGAAGAAAAAGTTCTTCCAGGTAGCGGAACAGAAATTAATATCATTACAAATAAACCTTCAGATGAAGCATCTGCAAGCCAAATTCCTACAGACGAGAACTGTATTGTTTATAAAGCTGTAGAAATGTTATATAGCTTGACAGGTCAAACACCTACAGATTTAAAAATTACAATTGAAACACAAATCCCAATTGCAAGAGGATTAGGAAGTTCAGCATCTGTAATCGTTGGTGGCTTAATGGCAGCAAACGCATTGCTAGGAAATCCAGCTGACGAAGCAGCTATTTTATCTATCGCAACAGAAGTTGAAAAACACCCTGACAATATTGTTCCTGCAGTTGTTGGAGGTTTGGTAGCAAGTTCTATAGAAGATGACGGAAGCGTTTTCTATCACAAAATGGAATGGCCAGAAGATTGGCACGTAACACTTTGTATTCCAGATTACGAATTACAAACAGAAATCGCTCGTTCAGTTTTACCAAAAGAAGTTCCAATGCAAGATGCAACATTCAATGCAATGAGATGCGCAATGCTTATGGAAGCTATCAGAAACAAAGACGTTGAATTGATGAAATATTCTTTGAAAGATAGATTACATCAACAATACAGAATGAAACTTTTACCAGCATTTGCTGAAATTCAACAAGCTATGAAAGAAGATGAAAACGTTATGGGTTGCGTTCTATCAGGCGCAGGTCCAACAATCCTTATCATCTCTCAAGGCAACAATGTTGACAGCATTAAACAAAAAGTTAGAGAATGCTGGAATCAATTTAATATTAACGGCGAAATTGTCTCAACAAGAGTAGAACAAGAAGGCGCTAAGATAGTAGATGTGCATAGCGAACGATTAAACTCTCACCAAACAGTATAACTCCGATAATTACGCTCATAAATGTTGCGAACATAACAGCTCCTGCTGCGATGTCTTTTGCCATACCTACAAGTTTTGAATATTTGTTGTGAAATACTGCATCTAAACCGTATTCTAAGCCCGAATTAACCATTTCTGCAACAATTACCATTGAGATTGTTAATAATAAAATGCAAAATCTTACGGCTGTAAAATTCAAATAATATGCTGCTAATAAAACCAAAATAGCAACAACAAAGTGTATTCTAATATTGCCTTCTGATTTTAAAGCTAAACGAATACCTCTGTTTGCGTTTCTGAATGCGCCAAATATACCTTGAGATTTGTATTTAGACATGATTTTATAATCCTTTTACCAATGATAAAGCATCTTCTTGAGATTTCACAATAAAATTATATTCTTCTTCTGTCTGGTGGTCAAATCCTAACAAGTGCATCATTCCGTGAGCAATTAGGAAATTAAGTTCACGTTCTCTTGTACAACCTTTTTCAATGGCATTTTTTTCGACTTTATCAAGAGCGATAATGATTTCACCTAAATTTATTTCTCCATCAAAAATAAATTTTTCATCATCAGAACTGTCTGCAAAAATTGCAAAAGTAATAATATCTGCAGGATAATCTTTATCTCTGTAATCTCTATTCATAGTGTGAGTTTTTTCACTGTCGCAGAAAAGAATATCAAAAACGATTGTGTTGTATTCTTGATTTTTTAAACAAGAATTGTCATAAATCTCTGGAGTTGATAAAAAATATTTCAAGAAAACACGGGCATTATCAATCAATTGTTTTTGATTAACGTCCCAGTTTTCGTAAATATTTTCAGTAAATATATTAATTGTTGGAATTGTTTTCATTTCTTTCGTTTTCCAAAGATTTTATTTTTTCTTCAAACTCTTTATCCATTACATCTGGAAGAATTTTCTTAGCTTTTTCAACTTCTTTATCTATATCGTTTTGATATTTAATTCTTTCGTGTTGCATACCACGAATAATTCTGCTAAATGTTGCAGCGATTGTTTTCAAGTCTTTAAGAGTTAGAGGTGAATCAGACAATTGACCGTCATTAACTCTGTCTGCAATGATTTTATCAATAACAATATCAACTTCTTCAGGAGTTGGAGTTTTTAAAGAACGAACTGCAGATTCTGTCGCATCGGCAATCATAAGAATTGCAGCCTCTTTAGATTTTGGTTTTGGACCAGGATATCTAAATTGTTCTTCTTTAATATTTTCAGCACCTTCTTCTTGAACAGCTCTGTTGTAGAAATAACTAGCCAAACTGTCGCCGTGGTGTTGTAGAATAAAATCTAAAATTATTGGCGGTAAATTGTTTTCTTTCGCAATTTCAATACCGTCTTTTGTATGAGAAATAATAACTGTTTTACTAATTTTTGGATTTAATTTAGTATGAGGGTTTTCAATACCGAAAGAAGATTGGTTTTCAACGAAGAAAAGAGGTCTTTTCAATTTACCGATATCGTGGTAAAGAGCACCAGCTCTAGCAACGATAGGATCAGCACCAATAGCTTCTGCCGCAGCCTCACACAAATGAGAAACTAATAATGAGTGGTGATAAGTACCAGGAGCTTCCATTTGCAAACGTTTCAATAACGGTTGATTATGGTCAACAAGTTCTGCCAAACCATAAGGTGTTGTAATTCTGAATGCGCTTTCAAGCATTGGCATAACACCAAGAGCGATAACCGCACTTATAATACCGTTTACGAAAGCCATTGAAGAATCTCTTAAAATTAATACATTGTCGATATCGATTAAGAATTTTTCTAATAAGTAAACACTCATTACAACTAAAATACCTGTTAATGCAACGTAGAAACCAACTTTGATTAAGTCAGAACGTCTTGAGAATTTAACTTTAGAAACAGTAATTTCCGCAACTAATAAAATTAGTATGAATGAGATTAAGAACTCAATATCAAAGTGCATACCTAAAGTTAGGTTGCATAATAACAATAACGTTGCTAGGAATGCTAAACGAGAGTTAGCGAAGATTGATAAGATTATAATGTACGCTGGGAATGGCAAAATATATGGTGAAAAACCAGTTGGTAACAATACTGCCACCAGTGCCATTACTACTGATAGAACTGCAAAAATAGATAAGTTTGATTTTGCAGGGTGTCGTTTTTCGTAGTCTTCTTTAAACATAATAAATATGAATGTTGAGAAGGCTACAAAGAAATAAATACCTAGTAAACCTAAGAAGTTAATATCTACTAAGTTGTAACCAGCTTGTCTTAAAGCATCACGTTTTAATTTTGTAACAGGTTCACCTTCAAATAAGATTTTGTCGCCTTTTTCAAAAACAACTTCGTAAGGTTTTACCGAATTACGTGCATTTTTTCTTGCAATATCTGTTGCAATCTCATCTACAACCATATTAGGAACAATTACTTGCTCTAAAAGAGCGTTAACAATTGTATTTTGGTGTTTTGTAAGATTTAAAGCATAATGTTTTTGGAAGATTTTGCGTAAATTGTCTTTTTCAAAATCTTTTTCAGAAATACCTGTTGCAAGGATATTTGTAAGAGTTAATTTTGTTTGCTCAAATACTTTATTCAATGCTGAATCATTAGCATTTAAAAGATATGATACGATGTAATTACGTTGATTGTCATCTGGAATATCAAATAGAGCACCTAACTCGTCTTTTTTAGTAAATCTTGTAGTATTTTTACTTCTGATTGCGTGAATAGAATTTTCTAAAGATGTCAAATTTGTTTTAACGAAATCATCTTCCGCTGTTGTAAGAACAGGCTCAATCTTTGATTCAACCTCTTTACGTTGACGTTCTGTCTTTTTAGTATCAACAACAACGATTGTTTTTTCTGCAATAACGTCTTTTTTAGAGATGCCGTTTTCAACTATCTTTTGGAAAAAGAAGTTTTGAGAGCTAACAATAAAAGTCATCGCAACAGTGAACAGAATAAAAGACACTGCAAAGCGAAAACTTGAAGATGCCAATATTTCAGCAAATTTTTCTTTATAATTCAGTTTTATCATATATAAAAATCCTATTCAATTTCGGTTTATTACGTATATTTTAATACATACTTAAAATTTTGCAAGAATCAAACAAATTTGACTTTAGTGCTCAATCTTTGAAACCTTAAAGACACCACCGTTTTTGGTTATCATTTTATTTTCGATATTATAGTCATTTATAAGCTCTAAGTTTTCGTCTTTTTCTATAACTTTATCAAAATCTTTTGTACGTGTTGCGTAATACCAAAAAGATTTGTATTCAGTTGGAAAATTATTTTCTGATTTCAATTTATACAAAATCTTGCCGTGTTTGCGCTCAAATGGAACAATAATTTTGTTTTTCATCTCAGTATCTCTCGTATAATAAAGAAAATCTGGCAAAGCAATGTTATCAACAATAACTAAATCATTTGCATTGACATTTTCCAAAAAATATTCCGTCAATTCTCTAGACTCAGAGTTTTTGTAATTTACCGAAATTGGAATAAGAGAAAGCAAGACAAAAATCAAAACCAATCTTGATTGAAAATTTTTCTTTCTAATCAAAGAGGCAAAAACCATTGCTAAAATTATAATGGTATATGGTAATAAAAATAGCATAAAACGTTGATATGCTGGATATAAGTGAACTTGGCTCAACGCAATTGTGCAAATAAATGCCCACATTATGAAAGAGATTTCAAACTGTTTTTTTTCAGCCATAAAATAAATTATTCCAACTGGTAAAATGATTGAAATAATTAATATTGCAAATGGTATTTCATTATTAAAAAAGTAAGCCACAGGTAACGTAAAATGGTTAAAATCACCCGCAAAAAGACTAGTCATAAAATTATTATAAAAGCCATAAATATTCGCAAAATATAAACCGAATAAACCAAAGCTTACCAATATTGGCACAAATAAAATTAGCCATTTTTTGTACTCTTTTTGAGAAATCAATAAGGTTAACATTCCCACAAAAACTAAGATTGCAGAAGGAAAAGAAAACCAAAGTGTCAAAGCTAGACCTGCACCAAAAATTAAAAGTTTTTTCCAGTCATAAGATTTTAAATCAAGCTTTAAAAATAAATAAAAAATCAAAATTGCAAAAAACACATCTAACGTGTATGGCTTAAATTCAGCGCCAAAATAAATCATCTTAGGGTTTATTGCAAACAATAACATACTAAAATTGATTGTTGCAGAATTATCGCCAAAGATTTCTTTTAATAAGTAATAAAAGACTACTAAACTTCCGCAACTAAAAACAAACGGTATAATTCTAAAAAATATTTCAGAAGTTGAAAACAGAGATACAATCCACTTTGTACCTACCAAAAACAATGGTGGTGAAACTTGTTGTAAATGTAAACTATCAAACAAATTCGCATATTTTAGAGAAAGAATGTTATATGCTAAAGCTGATTCGTCAAACGAGAACGAAGCATTTTTAACAAGCATTCCTAGTCGTAAAAATATACCAAGAATTATGACAATTCCCACAAACAAAAAGCTTGAATTTTTTCTCACATTTTCTTCCATAAAACAAATATACCATTTTAATCGCTCGTTTGTCCATTTTATAATATAATTA
>SAMEA104315425__coassemble_847_pt1 | contig 20342 bp, 22 predicted proteins | sample SAMEA104315425__metabat2_low_PE_034 | metagenome-assembled genome bin SAMEA104315425 (sample SAMEA104315425) | gut metagenome | biome: Monkey gut; feature: monkey-associated habitat; material: faeces | place: China | collected 2013 | reverse complement strand
AGAAGATTGCATCAAAACCTAAATCTACAGCCCAACAACAAGCACTGATAAATGCTTCTTGGTGTTTATGCCAGTTGAAAGGTTCACCTTTTACTGTCATTTGACCTGATGATAGAGGCATTCTGATACCTGTTTTTAAACCTCTTAAATGAGCCATATCGTTAAAAGCTTTCACTTGTTCGTCGTCGCCCATTCTTTGACCGTTTCTGCATAATTTGTCAGAGGTTAGGTTTTTAGATATGCCGGAGTGCAAATCTACTGTGTACAATGATGAACGACCTAATTGACCGTCGTTTTCTTTGTACATTGCGGGGTAAAGTTGTGAAAGTATTATGCAATTTGCAAAACTTTTTGGCGAAGGTGGAATTGCTGGTAAAAGTTTCATTACATTAAGCAGACCTTCACTTTTTTTAGAACCTTCTGTTAAAGCTACTGTACGAGGATTTATTTCAATATAATTTGCTCTTCTGCCCCATTTATCACCGTAGTTTGGAGTTGGAATGTAATCTGGAATTTCCGGATAATGATGTTGTTTTTTAGTAAGCGTACAAATTGATTGAATTGCATCTAAAGGTGTACGTTTTAAAAGGTTTTCAGGTTTTTCTGCAACCCATTTTTTCCAACCTGTGTTACCGTTTCTGTATAAAGTTCTGTGAGTTTCGTTATCCTCGTAAACATGATTGTTTCCTTTTAGTATCCAAAATAGTTTTTTAGCCGGCTGTTTGTCTCCGTAATATCCTTTGAAATTAATTAGTGGTTTGTTATAATTTGATGAAAGCTCCATTGCTGATGCTTGAACGTTTTTAGGCATCAGAATAGGATTTGACATATTTTTGTCAAAGGCTTTTTTAGCCACTAAAGGCGTATAGTAATTTTGGATTGCAGAAACTTTCACGCATGGTTTAAAAACCGTAAAAATATATTTTGCTATCAACAAAAATTTTTTGTTACATTTGTTTAATCTTCTTTTGGAGCTTTTTTAATTTTAAGAACGTCATTTTCCATGATACATTCAACTTTATCTGTTTCGGGGTTAACTTTTAAGAGTTGCAAAATTGTTTGAGGCATAAATAATGCCCAACCGTTACCGCTTCTAAATAATTTTCTTTCCATAATATAACCCTTACATTGCCCTTAACAATATTATGGTTAATTGATTTTGTTTGTTATACATTAACAATGTATAAATTATGTAAGGGTAATATTATGTTAGTCAAAAAAATACTAAAAATTTTATTAAAAATAATAATAGCCATTCTAAAATTCCCTTTCAAAATGTTTGCAGGGGTGTGTTATATCAACATGGGTGAAGTTGATAAAGCCAAAGATATTATAGATAAATAAATAAATTCTTATTTATTCAAACAACAGTTTTTGTATTTTTTACCACTACCGCAAGGACATGGGTCGTTTCTTTTTACGTTAGAGTAGTCTATGCCTTCTTTTTTCTTTGTATCAACGATATCTGTTAGGGTTGATGAAAAAACGTTTGAGTTATACAAAATTGTTGTGTGTGAAAATACTTTATGTTCTGTATCTTTATATTTTTTCAAAAGTTCTTCAAATGTTGAGTTTTCGTTCAAAACTTTATTTGCTATTTCTGTAAATCTTGGATATTTGTTATTTATATCTGTCAAAATTTTTGCAGAAATTGTAGGAGCTTCTAAAAAATATTTTACACATTTGTCGTAATTTTCGATTTCTTCAGGTTTATCAGAAGTTAAAATTCTTTCTAAACTTTTGTAGAAAGGCACAATATAAAGACCTTCTTCTGGTTGGAAGGTTACTGCAATATCGTAAATGTGTTGTTTATTATAATAACCTGTAACAGAATTTTCTATAAAGTTATTATAGTTTGTATTGTAATCTTTAACTTCAAAATATTTATATTCTTCAGGTTCTTCAATTTTACCTTCAAGGTTAATTGGTGTTCCATCTTCTGTGTATTCATTGAACATAGAAACTATTTCGTCAGAATGATTACTTGTTGTGAAAATCATATTTGAACCAAAAGCTTCGATAAATTTTTGATTCATCATTTTAACGTTTTCTTCAATTTCTTTTTCTTTAACAGGGTTATCCATATAAACAAGATGTGGCTCTTGAATAATTTTAGCAACCGCAAATCTCATTGCATCAGGTTTTTTAGTTGAAGGTAGTGCACCTGAAATATCAATAATATATGTTGCATCTTCAAAGTTAAATAGTCTTGCAACCAAGAATTGACCAATACCCAAACCTCTAAGATTTGTCATTTTGAATGGATAAATCGCATCATAAGTTTTTTCGTTTACCAAATTCAATAGTTCAAAACCGTTTTTAATATTCTTTTTGATTTCAAATATTGATGAAATAGGAGTTTTTAATGCAATTAATAAATTTCTAGCTTCATCAGGAAGAGTTTCGTGTTTTTGAAGATATAATTCGATTACAGAACAATTTTTGTTTGGAATATTTCTTTCAAAAATATAAGGTACAGCAAGCTCCATAAGTGTGTTATGTTTAAGTCCGCCCATTGTGCTTGAGTATTCGTTAAAATCTTGTTTAACTTCTTCATCATTTTGAATAAAGTTCATTAGTTCTTCTAGTACTAGTCCAATTTCATTTGTTACGATATCTAATTGCATAAGTTCTCCTAAATTTTTCTAAAAGTAAGATACCTTAAATTTTTCAAAAAAACAATACCAAGCCGTACTATTTTATGATAAGATTTTAATAACATTTTAAAAAAGGAAAAACTATGTTTGATAATTTAAGTGAAAAACTACAAAATATAATTTCTAACGCAAGAGGAAAAGAACTTACTCAAGACAATATGCAAGAGGCTTTGAGAGAAATCAGAAGAGCTTTACTTGAAGCTGACGTTAACTTGAGAGTAGTTAAATCTTTTATTTCTGCAGTTAAAGATAAAGCAGAAGGTGAAAAGGTTTTAGAAGGTGTTAATCCGTCAGAACAACTTATCAAAATTGTACATGACGAATTGGTAGAAATTTTGGGTAAGGAAAATAAACCTCTTGATTTATCAGGACACCCTTCAATGATTATGTTGCTAGGTTTGCAAGGTTCTGGTAAAACAACTTCTTCTGCAAAACTTGCGGTTAAACTTAAAAAAGACGGTAAAAATCCTTTACTTGTTGCTTGCGACGTTTATCGTCCAGCTGCGATTAGTCAATTAAAAACTTTGGGGCAACAAATTGGCGTTGAAGTGTTTACGATTGACGAAGAAAAAAATGTTCAAAATATTGTACAAAAGGCTTTAAATCATGCAAAAGAAAATGGCTATAACGTATTGATTTTAGATACAGCAGGTCGTTTGCAAATTGATACTGACATGATGGCTGAATTATTATTGATTGATAGAATTTTCAATCCTCAAGAAAAACTTTTGGTTATTGATTCTATGACAGGTCAAGAAGCTGTTAACGTTGCAGAAAACTTTAATGCACAACTTAATTTAACAGGTTTGATTTTAACAAAATTAGACGGCGACTCTAGAGGTGGTGCTGCATTAAGTATCGTTCACTGTACAGGTAAACCAATCAAATTAACTGGTACAGGTGAAAAAATGACAGCTTTAGAAGATTTTCACCCAGAAAGAATTGCAACAAGAATTCTTGGTATGGGTGATATCGTTTCACTTGTTGAAAAAGCTCAAGAAGTTTTTGATGAAAAAGAAGCACTAGAGCTTCAAAAGAAAATGAAAAAAGCTGAATTTACATTTGACGATTTCTTAAAAATGCAAAAACAAATGAAAGCTTTCGGCTCAATGGGTAATATTTTGGGTATGTTACCAGGGTTAAATATTAAAAAAGACGATAGAGATTTGATTTCTCACGAAGGTGAAAAACAAATGAAAAGAATTGAAGTTTTTATTTCAAGTATGACACCTGAAGAAAGAGCAAATCCACAATTAATAAATTCATCACGCAAAAAAAGAATTGCAGCAGGTTCAGGTATACCTTTGCATGACGTAAATATTTTTATCAAGCAATTTGAACAAATGCGTCAAATGATGAAGGGAATGTCAAATATGCAGGGCATGATGGGCAAATTCGGTAAGCTTGGTATGGGCAAAATGATGGAACAAATGAAACGCTTCATGTAATGCTTTTATAACAAATGTGAAGAAAGTACTTGAATTTAGATTTTTTTTAAAATAATATAAAAATTACGAAGACAGAAAAAGAGGAAAAAACAATGAATCCTATTATCGACGAAATGGAAAAAGAAATAATCGCTGGTAAAGAATTACCACAAATGAATCCTGGCGATACTGTAAAAGTATTCGTTAGAATTATTGAAGGCAACAAAGAAAGAACACAAGCATTCGAAGGTACTTTAATTAAAGAACACGGTTCTGGTTTAAACAAAACTATTACTGTAAGAAAAGTATTCCAAGGTGTTGGTGTAGAACGTGTATTCTTAGTAAATTCTCCAAGAATTGAAAAAATCAACGTATTAAGACGTGGTGATGTTAGACGTTCTAAATTGTACTACTTGAGAGAAAGAGCTGGTAAAGCTACTCGTATTAAGGAAAAAATTGAAAAAAGATAGTCATATTCACTGGTATCCGGGGCACATTGCTAAAGCCGAAAGACAGTTAAAAGAAAAATTAAATCTTTGCGATGTCGTTATTGAGGTTTTAGATGCAAGAATTCCGTTTAGCAGTATATATAACAATATTGAATCATTACTAGGCGGGAAACCTCGCCTAGTTTTGTTAAATAAAGCAGATTTAGTTGACAGAGCAGAATTGAAATTATTCGTCGATAAGCTTAAAGAAAAATCTAAAATGCCTGTCATGATTACTGATGCAAAAAATTCTAAAGACTTGCAACCTATTGTTAAAAAAGTCCTTGACCTTGCAGAACCTAGAATTCAAGCTATTATGGCTAAAGGTCTATTGAGACGTCCTGCAAGAGTTATGGTCGTTGGTATGCCAAATGTCGGCAAATCAAGTGTTATAAATAAATTGACTAAATCTTCTAAAACAAAAATTGGCGCAAAAGCTGGTGTTACAAGACAACAACAATGGGTTAGAATTAATAAAGATATTGATTTGCTTGATACTCCAGGTATTATTCCTATGAGACAAGATGACCAAGAGGCTGCTACAAAGTTGGCTTTCGTTAATTCTGTTTCAGAGCATGCCTATGATAACGAGATTGTTGCTCAAAAATTACTAGATATTTTGGCTAAAAAATATGATGCGCAATTAAAAGAGTATTATAACGTTGACGAATTAAACTTAGAAAAAATTGCTTTCAGTAGAAATTGGATTATTTCTGAAACAAGAGCTGATATTGATAGAACATCAAATTCTATTTTAAAATATTTTAGAGACGGCAAATTAGGAAAATTTATTTTAGATGAACTTGTTTGAGTTTGATAAATCTTTTAATAAGGTTATAGTGGGAACTGATGAGGCTGGTAGAGGTCCTGCTGCGGGCGGGGTTTTCGCAAGCGCTGTTTTTATTAACGATAAAGAAATTGAAAAAGATTTATTAAAATTAAATGACTCAAAAAAACTTTCTAAAAAAGTTAGAGAAGAGTTGTATGATATTATTTTGAATAATACAGCTAATTCTACAATTTGCGTTGAGGTTGATGAGATTGAAAAATATAATATTTTAAATTGCTCATTGAAGGCGATGAAATTGGCATGTGAAAATGTTATTAATCAATTAATTTCCTGTCATTCTGAACTTGTTTCAGAATCTTACTTACTAGAAAATGATAAATTAATCGATAAAAATCTATTGACTATTGTCGACGGCAATAAACTTATCAGAAATTATACTTATCCACAACAATTTATAATTAAAGGCGACGGAAAATCCGCCTCTATAGCAAGTGCAAGTATTTTGGCTAAAGTTACTCGTGATAGATATATGGATAAACTTGATGAAGAATTTCCTCAATATAATTGGAAGAAAAACGCAGGATATTTGACAAAAGAACACCAAGAAGCAATTTTAAAATATGGTGTTACAAAATATCATAGAAAAAGCTTTTTGAAAAAACTTCTTAACCCTGAACCAAAACAATTAAGCTTGATTTAGTCTGGTGGGAAAGAATATTGCCCTATTTTTATTTTTACAATAGATGCAAATTCCCACCCTACGTTAGTTCAAGAAACTATTTACAAATTTATATACTGTTTTAATTTCTTCATCACTAGCTTTTTCGAGTGTTTCTTGAATATTTTTAAGAAGAGTTTTTCTATCTTCAAAATGCTCTGTTTTGAAAAACTCTGTATAATTTGTATTTAGTGCATTTGCAAACTTTTCTATCAAATCGGCTTTTGGAAAGCTTCTGCCTGTTTCGATATGGCTAATATGTTTTGGGTCAATTCCAACAAGCTCGGCTAATTGATATTGAGTTATTCCGTTTTTGTAGCGTAATTCTTTTATTCTTTTTCCAAAGTCTTTTTTTAAGTTCATAAAAACTCCTCAATATGAGGATAATTGTATTTATGAATTTGTTAAACCGTATTTAATTAATACAAATGTACTATTTTTCTGTATTTATTATTGTAATTCTATTTTTAATATGGTATTTTGGAGTACGAATATATGTTAAATAAAGATTGACTCAGTGATGAAAACTTTTAATAAAAATGTAAACAAGGTAAATACGTTTGTAAACAATGCTCCAGAAAATAACTCTCCGGTTGATTTTACAAAAGTTTTGAAGCTATCAATGATTGGTAGTTTGATTTTTGTAGCTGGAGCTTTTCTCTATATTAATTATGGATATGTTGTTAGAAATCTTTTCTATGAATTAATTGCAAAATAAAATACGTAGGGTGGGAATTTGTATTAAACTTTGAAATTTTAAATCTAATTTTTGACCTTTCCCACCGTAGTTTTATTCAAAATTTAAATTCTTAATATTGTTTGTATCCTTAAAATTGCACCAATCTTCATCGTAATAATTTTCTTTTACAAAATTTTTAAATGATGAATATTTCCAATCTCTGGCAGTTTCTACATATTCGTGTTTTATAGGGTTGTAGTGGATATAATCTAGATGTTTATTTAAATCGTTTAAGTTTCTAATTGTGTGTTCCCAATATCGTCTTTGCCAAATACCTTTTTCTCCTTTTTTTACTTTGCTTTCTTCAATGTTTTTATTTTTAGGTAAAATTTTAGAAAAATTATATTTTATTTGATAAATAATTTTGGGGTAGTCTTTTGTGTTTTCTACTTTCAAAATAAAATGCAGATGGTCTTTCAATACAACAATAGCAATTATTTCAAATTTGTATTTTGATTTTGCAATTTTTATTGATTTCTTTAATAATTCAATGTTGTTAATTAAAATTGGTTGTCTATTATATGTTACAAGGGTAAAAAATATGTAGTTATATTCTTCTAAAAATAATCTTTTGTAGTTTGCCATACTTAGTATGCTAACATAAATTTGTGTCGGTGGGAAAGAATATCACACTGTTTTTTACTTTTTACAATAAATGCAGATTCCCACCCTACTCTGGATACATTCTTTCTTGATAGGGTGGGAACTTGTATTAAGCTTTGAAATTTTAAATCTAATCTTTGACCTTTCCCACTACATTAATACAACAAACTCTTGATATCGTTTTTATTTAGGTTATAAAGAGTTGAAAGAATTATTGCGATTTCTTTCGATTTGAATCCTTCATTTTTTAGGGCTTCAATTTTATCCTTCATTTCTGACAATTCTGTTTTCTCTTGTGCGTAAGTCATTGCAACAAATTCACCTTTGATTTCGCCAGAAAAGTGTTCAACAACTTTTTCAATATCGTCAATAACTATTTCTTCAAACATTTTTGTTAATTCTCGACCAATTGCAACTTTTACATCTGGTGCAACTTGTTGGATTGCTTTTAATGTTTTTGTGATACGATTTGGTGAATCGTAAAATACCATATTTGTGAATTTGTTTTCTAAATATAAATCTTGAATTTGTTTTTCGCCTTTAGGTAAAAATCCTACGAACTTAAACTCTTCTGTATCACGTGGAACTTGTGAAAGAAAAGTTGTAACAGCGCAAGAACCAGAAAGAGCAGAAACTTTTATATTATTTTTCTTTAATTCTGTTAAAAGAACTGACCCTGGGTCGCAAATCATTGGTGTTCCGGCATCAGATACAAGAGCTATTGTTTTACCTTCTTTAAGAGTGTTTAGCATAAAATCGACACGCTCTTTTTCGTTGTATTTGTGATAAGAAATACATTTTGTTTTGATGTCGTAATGATTTAAAAGTTTTTGCGTTACACGAGAATCTTCGCATGCAATCAGGTCAACTTCTTTCAACACTTCAATTGCACGAAGTGTTATGTCTGATATATTTCCAATCGGAGTTGGAACAATGTAAAAATCAAATTTTCTTTTCATACAATTATTTTATCAAAAATATTGCTTGTTGAGTATGTTTATTTTAATATAAATGTGTAAAATACAAACAAAGAGGAGATTAAATATGTCAAGAAAACCTATTATTGCAGGTAACTGGAAAATGAACATGTTACAAGCAGATGCAAGAGATTTATTTATGGGCGTTGCTAAACACGCTGAAGAACATACAGTAGAAGAATTACCTACTATCATTATTGCACCTACATTCACTTCAATCGCAGCTGTTGAAGGTATGAGATGCGACAAATGTAGACCATTAGTAAAAACTGCAGCTCAAAACTGCCACTGGGAAAAATCCGGTGCTTATACTGGTGAAATTTCTGTTGAAATGGCAAAAGACGCTGGTTGCGATTACGTAATCATCGGGCACTCTGAAAGAAGACAATACTTCTCAGAAACAGATGAAATGATTAACAAAAAAGCAAAAGCTATCTTAGCTGGTGGTTTATTACCAATCATCTGCTGTGGTGAAACTTTAGAACAAAGAGAAGCTGGTCAAACAGATGCTCACATTGCTTCACAAATTAAAGCAGCTTTAGAAGGTATTTCATCAGAAGATGTTGCAAAATCAGTTATCGCATACGAACCAATTTGGGCTATCGGTACTGGTAAAACTTGTGATTCAGCTGAAGCAAACAGAGTTATCGCTATGATAAGAAACGTAGTTAAAGAAGTTGCTGGTGCTGAAGCAGGCGATGCAATCAGAATTTTATACGGTGGTTCAGTAAAACCTTCAACTATTGAAGAACAAATGCGTCAATCAGATATTGATGGTGCTTTAGTTGGTGGTGCTTCATTAAAGGCTGATAGCTTTAATGAAATCATTGATAACACTATGAAAACTATGTAGTTTAAATATTTTGACCTCTGGTTAGTTTTAATCAGAGGTCTTTTTAACCTTAAAATAACGGAGAAATAAAAATTATGGCACAACAATTCGCAAACCCACAAGTTAAAATCAGAACAGCTATTTTATTATTCTTAAAATCTGCTCCACAACCATTAGTTTTGTATTCTGCAAATCCAATGAAGGACTACGAAGAATTAAAAAATGCTATGAAAACACCAAACGTTGTTTATGAAAAAGATTTTAACGGTCCAATCAAAAAAGTTTGTGTTGTAACAAATAACATATTAGGAGTTTTATTACAAGATGAACAATACGCATAAAATTGTTTCAATTGAAGAAATCGAACAAGCTCCTAACAAAAAACTTAGTTACGAATTTGATAATGTTATCGAAGAAATTCCTACAAATGGAAACATCAAAGCAAATTTAACTCTAGAATCATTGGGCGATTACATAAAAGTTACAGGAAATGTTAAGCTAATTGCAAAATTAGAATGTGATATTTGCCTTAATGAATACGAAGAAAATATGGATTTTGATATAGAGGAAATGTTTGCAAAAAGCTCATTATTAGAGGAATACGGACAAGAACTTGAATTAAAAGACGGACAATTTATAACAGATTTGAATGGCGAAAATGAAATTGATATTACAGATTTATTGTATCAATCTGTAATAATTAATTTCCCAGATAAAAAAGTTTGTGGTATAAATTGTAAAGAGGGTTTCTTTGAAACAGATGAAACTTTTCAAATTCCAGATACAAGAATGGAAGTTTTTAAAAATATAAAAGTAGATAGAAAATAGAAAGGTATTTAAAAATGGCAGTACCAAAGAAAAGAACAGGTGCATCAGCACAAGCAAAAAGAAGAGCAAATTGGAAAGCAATTAAACCAACAACAACTACATGTTCACACTGTGGTGCAACAGTATTAACACACACAGTTTGCACAGAATGTGGTTATTATAAAGGAAAAGCAGTAAGCATCAAATCAGCAGATTACGTAGCTGAAGGTGAAGTTAAAGAAGCAAAAAAAGCTCCTAAAAAAACTGCTAAAAAAGCAACAAAAAAAGCAGAAGTTGTAGAAGAAGCTCCAGCTGAAACAGAAGCAAAAGCTGAAGAAACAGTTGAAGAAAAAACAGAAGAATAATAATCAATAATCAGAGGAAAAGATGACAAGAATCGCAGTAGATGCAATGGGCGGAGACCATGCTCCACACGAAATCGTAGCTGGTGCTCTATGGGCTGCTCAAGAATATGGTGTTGCTCTTGAACTTGTTGGTAAACAAGATCAAATTGAGCAAGAAATCGAACGTGTTAGAAAAAACGGTGTTATTTCTAAATGTGGCGGTTTCAAGAATAAGAGAATAAAAGTTGATGTTGATAAATTGGACATCAAAATTTCTCATGCTTCAGAAGTTATTGAAATGGGTGAAGCTCCAGCTCAAGCAATCCGTAAAAAGAAAAAATCTTCTATTGTAATGACAGTTGATGCTGTTGCTAATGGAAGTTCAGATGCAGTAGTTGCAGCAGGTTCTACTGGCGCTGCAATGGCATCAAGCTTATTCGGTCTAGGTCGTCTTCATGGTATTGATAGACCTGCTATCGCAGTTACTTTACCAACAATGAAAAAACCTATCGTTTTAATTGATGGTGGTGCAAACAGCAGTTGTACTCCAGAAATGTTGTACCAATTCGCTGTTATGGGTACTATCTTCTCTAAGAACGTTCTAGCAGTTAAAAATCCTAGAATTGGTGTTTTAAACATCGGTGAAGAAGCTGGTAAAGGTAACGATTTAGCACAAAAAACTTATAAGTTACTAGAAAACCAAACAAGATTTAACTTCATTGGTAATGTTGAAGGTAAAGAAATTTTCTCAAACATTTGTGATGTAGTTGTTTGTGATGGTTTCGTAGGTAACGTTGCATTAAAGATTACAGAAGGTGCAAGTTCAATGTTGTTCAAAATGATTAAAGAACAATTTACTAAAAACATCTTTACAAAAATAATTGGTGCAATGGCTTTACCAATTATGATGGGTCTTTATAAGAAAATCAATTACGAAGAATTCGGCGGAGCCTTACTTTTAGGTGTTAAAGGTATAACAATTATTTCTCACGGTAGAAGTAAAGCTTATGCAATCAAAAATGCCGTAAGAGTTGCAAAAGAAGCAGTTGAAACAGGCGTTAATAAAAAAATCGCTGAATTAATTGAAAAATAATATTTGAAAATTTAATTTATTAAAAATAACAGTTATGGGACAAAACTTGTAACTGTTATTTTATGGGAAAAAGGGGTTAAACATGAAAAAAGTTGCATTTATCTTCCCAGGGCAAGGTTCACAAGCTGTGGGTATGGGAAAAGACTTATACGAAAACTTTGAAGCATCAAAGCATGTTTTTGATAAAGCTAATGAAGTTTTAGGAAAAGATATTAAACATATTTGTTTTGAAGGTGATGAAGAAGTTTTAAAACAAACAGTGAATACTCAACCAGCTATTTTAACAACATCAATTGCATGTTTAGAAGCGTTAAAATCTTTAGTTGATGTAACTCCAGCATACGTTGCGGGTCATAGCTTAGGTGAATATGCCGCTTATTATACAGCTGGTGTTGTTGATTTAGAGCATGCCTTAACTCTTATCCAAAAGAGAGCAGATTTAATGAGTGATGCTCCAGCTGGTTCTATGGCTGCAGTTTTAAATGCGACAGATGAACAAGTTAAAGAAGCTTTAGAAAAAGCTAATAAAGACGGTTATGTTGATGTTGCAAACTACAATTCACCAGTTCAAGTAGTTATCACAGGTGAAGCAGAAGCTGTTAAAAAAGCATGCGAATATCTTCAAGAATTGGGCGTAAAAAGAGTTATTCCATTGGCTGTTTCAGGCGCATTCCATTCAATGTTGATGAAGAATGCAAGTGAAAAATTTGCTGAATTTATCCAAGATATGGATATCAAAAATGCTCAAATTCCTGTGATTACAAACGTAGATGCAGAAATTACAACAGAAAACTTTAAGCCAAAAATGAGCAAACAAATTTGTTCTTCTGTATATTGGACACAAACAATTCAAAAAATGATTGAAAACGGCGTTGATATCTTTGTTGAATTAGGTAACGGAAAAGTTTTAAGTGGTTTGAACAGAAAAATTAGTTCTGAAATAACAACTTACAATGTATATGACAAAGCGACTTGTGAAGAAGTTGCAGAAAAATTAAAAGAGGTACTATAATGAGCGAAAAATTAGCATTAGTAACAGGCGGTTCAAGAGGTATTGGAAAAGCAATCGCACTTGAATTAGCAAAAGCAAAATATGACGTAGTTATCAACTATGCAGGCAACGTAGATGCTGCAAATGCAACAGTTGATGAATTAAAAGCATTAGGCGTAGAAGCAGAAGCTGTAAAATTTGATATTTCTAATAACGAAGAATCTGCAAAAGCTGTTTCTGAAATCATTGAAAAGCATGGCAGAATTGATGTTCTAGTAAACAATGCAGGTATTACAAGAGATGGCTTGTTTATGCGTATGAACAAAGACAATTGGGACGCTGTTATCAACACAAACTTAACAGGTGCGTACAACGTAACTCAACCAATTGTAAAAGTTATGATGAAACAACGTCAAGGTGTTATCGTTAACATGGCAAGTATTGTTGGCGTTTACGGCAATGCTGGACAAGCAAACTACGCAGCTGCAAAAGCTGGTATCATTGGTTTCACAAAATCTTTGGCAAAAGAATTAGCATCAAGAAATATCAGAGTTAACGCAATTGCTCCAGGTTTCATTGCAACAGACATGACAAAAGGTTTGGATAGTGAAGCAATAGCTGAACATATTCCACTAAAACGTCTTGGTCAACCAGAAGATATCGCTAAGACTGTAAAATTCTTATGTGAAGAAGGCACATACATTACAGGTCAAGTTATTCAAGTTGACGGTGGTTTGACTGTATAAAGAATTTTTACAATATATTAACCACATTTGCCAAATAAAATTTAGATAGTATAATTTAAAAGTAAGGTATATTAATTACAAAAAGAGGAAAAAAAATGAGTACATTAGAAAAAGTAAAAAAAGTAGTAGTAGATCAATTAAGCGTAGATGAAAGCTTAGTAACACCAGAAGCTAGCTTCACAGGTGATTTAGGTGCTGATTCATTAGATACAGTTGAATTGGTTATGGCTTTTGAAGAAGAATTCGGTTGCGAAATTCCTGATGAAGAAGCTGAAAAAATTCAAACAGTTCAAGACGCTGTAAACTATATCGAAGCTCACTCTTAATTGAGGAATAGTTATTAATTAGTATTATGAAAGAGGTTAATATATAACGTTAGAAGTAATGTTGTTATTATTGACCTCTTTTTAATTATGAGGAAAGAATTATGGATAAAAAAAGAGTTGTAATTACAGGCATGGGTGCTATAACTGGTTATGGTATCGGTGTAGAAAAGTTTTGGAATGGTATTAAAAACTGCGAAAGCTGTATTACATTAAACGACGGTACAGAATTAGATTTGAATTCTCAAACAACACATATTTTTGGTACAGTTCCTAAATACGACGAAACTCAATATATGGACGCAAAAGAATCAAAAAGACTTGATAACTTCATTAAATTTGCTCTTGTTGCAAGTGAAGAAGCTTTTGAAGATTCTGGTTTAGATATGTCTAAAGAAGACCCATATAGAGTTGGTTGTTTAGTATCTTCTGCGGCAGGTGGTTTTAGAACAATCGAAGTTAACCACGAAAAAATGTTAAAATTAGGTTATACAAAATGTTCACCATTCACAATCCCTGCAATGATTGCTAATATGGCTGCCGGTAAAGTTGCAATTAAATTCGGTTTAAAAGGTATTAACAAAGCTATCGTTTCAGCTTGTGCATCTGGTACACACTCTATTGGTGATGCTTTCAGAACAATTCAATACGGCGAAGCTGATGCAATGTTAGCTGGTGGTACTGAATCAGTTGTATGTAACTTAGGTGTTGGCGGATTTTCTTCTGCGAGAACATTATCTAAACGTAACGACGAACCTACAAAAGCTTCAAGACCTTATGATATGGATAGAGACGGTTTTGTAATGAGCGAAGGTGCTGGCGTATTAGTTTTAGAAGAACTTGAACACGCAAAAGCTCGTGGCGCTAAAATTTATGCAGAAATCGTTGGTTACGGTCAAACTTGTGATGCTTATGATATGGTTGCTCCAGACCCAACAGGTTCTGCAGCTGCAAAAGCTATGGAATTTGCTGTTAAAGATGCTGGTATCACAACTGATGATATCGATTACATCAATGCTCACGGTACAAGTACTCACGTAGGTGATATTGGTGAATCTTTAGCAATCGCAAACGTATTCGGGGATTTAGACAAAAATCCTGACTTAAAAGTAAGCTCAACAAAAAGTATGCACGGACACCTTTTAGGTGCTGCTGGTGCTGTTGAAGCTATCGTTTGTGTTGAAGCAATGAATGAAAATTTAGTTCCTGCAACTATCAACCTTGAAAACCAAGATCCAGAAGTTGCTAACTTGAACTACATTCCAAACAAACCAGTAAATGCTGATTTGACATACACAATGTCAAACTCATTTGGTTTCGGCGGACACGACGCTTCAATAGTTTTCAAAAAATATGCTGAATAATTCGGAATATTTTAAATAATTATGAGTGGCGTTTTGCAAAGCAAAACGCCACTTTAATTTAGAGGCGAAGCTGAAGGCTTCGCCTCTATTAAGAAGGGCGAAATTCCTTTAGGAATTTCGCCCTCTTTTTGGCTTACTGTATTTATTTTAAAAATATTCTTTCAATACAAGCTTTTGGCGAATATTGCCATTCACGATATGTTATTCTTTCTACTTTGAAACCTGAACGTTCAAGGATAGATTGTTTTTTCATATTTGTTGTGTGAGATTTTTTGTTATCTTCTACACCATCGATTTCAATGATTAGATTGTTACCTACGAGCAAATCAGCTGTTAAACCTGCAACTTCTGCACCGGCTTTTACTGTGTAACCTAATTCTCTAAGTTTTTCTGCAACTTCTTTTTCAAAAGAGTTTTTGTAGAAGTTTTCATCAATTTCGTTGTTCATAACTGCATTAAAATGGTCATCGTATTCTCTAATGTATTCAAGGTAGCTACGGAACAGACCTTCTGGTAGTTCACCAATATCTTTTGATACAAAGTTTATTACTTTGTATTTAGCACGTGTAATTGCAACGTTGAATAAGTTTGGTTTTTGTAAGAAAGTCAAACTTTGAGGGTGGCTGTCGTTTGCAAAAGCCCAAGACATAAGGATAATGTCTCTTTCATCGCCTTGAAATGCGTGTGCTGTACCAATTTCAACTTGGTGTTTTTCCATCATACGTTCAGAAATAACTTTTCTTACAGAAATTTTTAGTTGGTCAACTTGCGCTCTGAATGGTGAAATGATACCTATTGTTACAGGTTTTTCTGGGTTTTTGCGTTCGTCTTCTAGGATTAACTCGTGAACTTTTCTTACTACTGCTTCAATTTCTGGAGTATTTTTAGTTACGTTAGCATCAGGATCCATTTTTCCGTCTGGAACTTGAATTATTTCTAACACTTTTTCTTTGTCAGAATTTTGGTGCATAACTTTTATTCTGTTGCCGTAAAACTCTTTGTTTGAAAAGTTTATGATTGGTGGCAAACTTCTGAAATGCTCATCTAACAATACTGGGTTCATACAGTAATAGTTTGCTATATCAAACATTGAGTTTGCACGATATTTCCACATAAGTTGATATCTGTCAGGAATTCCGTATTGACTCAAGAAAGATTGTTCTTTTGCTTTTTCTAAGAATGATAAGTGTGGTAATTGCTTGTCATCACCCACGATTACCGCTCTTTTTGCACGGAATAGAATTGGGAAACAACTTGCGATATCGCATTGCGAAGCTTCATCGATGATTGCAACATCAAATAACCCTGGTTTCATTGGTAGGGAACTTGATACTGCGTAAGTTGTTACACACCAGCAAGGGAAGGCTTCTAAAAGTGGTCTGAAATCTTCTGTTTCAAGAAGTCTGTTTTGTAAGTTTTGTTGTCTTGAAACAAGGGATTTTGCGTGTGTTAAAAGTCGTCCACGTTTTTGGCTGTCTGTTCTTAAACCTTTTAAAGATTCAACTCTTATTGATTTTAGTACGTTTACAACTAGGTTGTGTTGTTTTGCTTTTAGGTTGTGAATTTCATCTATCAATAGATGAAGGTTTCCTATTTTTTGAATTTCTGTTTCATAAAGTTTTAGACGACGTTCTATTTTTGCGTAAGAAAGTTCGTCTTTTAGACGTGAGGTGTTTTCTTGTGTTGGCTCAAAATCTTTTATTTCTAAAACTTTTTTGATTTTTTCTTTTGCAGAATAATTTTGAAGATTTACAAAAAATCCGCTCTTGTCGTAATTGTTTTCAATTATTTTTATTGAAGAATTTAGGTCTTCAACCTCTTGTTTTTTTAAAACTTTGTCAATATAAATTCTGTCGCCAAGAAGTTTTTCACGATTTTTGCGTTCTTCGTCAGCTTTTTGCCATTCGTTTTCAAAGTTGATAATTTTTTCACAATTATCTTCAAGCTCTTTGATGTCTGTCAAAAGTTTTTTGATATCGTCAACATCACTAAAGATAATGTCTTCAAGATTCTCGTTTAGGTCAAATTTACCTGAAGCAAGGTCTTCAAGTTGAAATCTTAATTTACGTTGATAATCAAGACGACCCGCACGTAGCGCTAGGAATGGCGCACCAAGGTTGTTTAATCTGTCTGCTACAACGTCAACTGCTTTGTCCATTTTTGAAGCCACAAGAACTGTTTTACCTTCTGCAATCAAGTGTGCAACAAGGTTTACGATTGTTTGTGATTTACCAGTCCCAGGGGGTCCAAATACTGATACTAGTTTGTTCATTTCAATTTGACGAATTACGTCTTCTTGTGAATCGCTCAATGATAAAGGAGTTAATGGTAGAAAATCTTCTAACGCATCTGGTTTTGGAACTTCTACTTGTTTGCCTTTGCTTTGTAAGTATTCTTCGTTGATTACGTTTAATGCTGTTTCACGATAAATTCCGCTTGGACGTTCTGCAATTTGTGTCAATTCGTGCAAAACCCCTGCTGTGATTGAAGGACGTTTTGTCAAAATGATTGCAGCTTGACGAGTTAAACATAATTTATCAAGGTTGACTTGTTTTTTTTGTTCTTGCTCTTCTTCCTCGATGAAGGCATCAATATTGTCCGCATCAATTGTTTCTTTTTCTTTGTAGAATTCTTTTTCCTTTGTTACGTTGTCATCTTCAATTAATTCTGGGTTTAGTGAGACGTCAACATCTGGAATAATTGATTTTAATGTTGTTAAAAAGATGTCTAATTTTTCTTGAGTGATTGGCATTGTTGGAACCGCATCAAGTAAAAATTTCAATACTTGTTCAACCTCGTCATCATCGTCAGCTTTTTTCATTAATGCTGTGATTGCGCCTGTGTTTAGGGAAATCATTTCTTCTGTTAAAAATAGATTGATGTTTACACCATTTTTTTCTAAACGGCAAGGTGTGTATAATAATGGTGTCAAAAACTCGTTGCTACGCTTTTTAGAAGACTTGCCTACTAAAAATAAGTAACCATAAATTAAGTATTTGTCTTTTTGCTCGTTTGAACTTTGAAGTAATAATTCTGTGATTTTAGAATCATACGCTGAAAGTTTTAAGTATTCTAAATTCTTTGTGTAAAGTGTTTCTTCATCTTTTAAAAATATCCATTTGTTAGCTTTGTCCGCTTTTAAGTTTCTAAAAGTTGAACTCTTTACCTCTTCACGAACACAGTCGTGCAAATATTGGCTTAATTTTTTTATAAAACTATTATTAAAGGCTGAATTAAGTGCCTTTGTCGCTTCTTGTAACATAATATCCTCTTATCTTAATTGATTAATTACTATTTTACGCTAGAATAGGGTATATGAACATCATAGATTTGTACGAAAAATACGATAATTTGTATTATGTTGGTGGCGTTGTTAGAGATATTTTGCTAAAAATGCCAAGTAATGATGTTGATATTACGTATGTTGGTAATGCTATTGAATTTTGCCAAAATATTTCTGACTGCGAAATTGTTCAAACAAATCCAGATTTTGGAACAGTTAGAATTTTGGTTGGCGAAAAAAAGAAACCTTTTGATATAGCTTCTACTAGAAAAGAATCTTATCCTAGAAAAGGTCATTTGCCTGTGGTGGAAGAAATAGGCTGTGACTTGAAGGACGATGTTATAAGAAGAGATTTTACAATAAATGCTCTTGCAAGAAACACTAAAACTGGCGAAATAGTTGATTATGTCGGAGGAAGAGAAGATATTAATAATAAAATCTTGCGTGTAATGCACGATGAGAGTTTTATTGATGATCCGACAAGAATTATTAGAGGTCTTAAATTTGCTACAAGATTTGGTTTTGACCTTGATGAACATACAAAACAATTGCAAGATGAATATTTGAAAAACGTTAATTACGATATGAGTTATAAAAGATTGAAGGACGAACTTGTGTCGACTTTTAACCTTAATTCTAATAAAGCTTTTAGAAAATTTGTTGAGCAGAAGATGTATAAACTTATGACTGAGACAGATTTTGAGTTACCTGATTATGATATCGAAAACCTTGTGAATAAATATTTTAAACAAGTTAAAAATGTGTGGCTTGTTTATATTGGATTGCTTGATATGAGCAAATTTGAGCTTACAAAGACAGAAAAGAAAATTGTTGATGATTATAAAAAATTGCTTGAGACTGATTTGGACGATGATTATAAGGTTGTAAAAGCTTTTGAAAATTGTGAGATTGAATCACTTTTGATGTATGAAATTACTAAAAAAGATGATAAAGCGATTGAATATTTGGATAAATTGTCTGATATTAAACCAGAGATTTCGGGAAATGATTTAAAAAATATGGGTTTACCTCCGAGTGAAAAATATGCGAAGATTTTGGATTATGTTTTGGCGGAAAAGCTTAAAAATCCTGAACTTACAAAAAATGAAGAGATGGAATTGGCTGAAAAATACGAAAAAAACATGTAAATTTTTATTAAAACATGGCTAGAAATCAGTCGTAACATGAGTTAGCATGCATGTATGGACATCATAAAAAACTTGAAGGATTACAAGTTGAGCCATAAGCAACGGATTTTTGCTAGCTATTTAAAAGATCACGCTGATTCTTATACTTGTATCGAGGAGATTACTAATAGAGAATTTTTGCGTCAGTATTTCGCACCGGAGAACGATTTGCTGATATATTCAACTGCGTTTTTTGATCCGGCGAGAATATGTCGATATCCAGAAAGAGATAAGAAGGTCAATGAATAGATAAAAAGAAAAAGTAAAATTTTCTTAAAAATATTGACAAATCAAATTGAACTGGTAAGATAGATGTATACCCAATGGGATGTCGCCAAGTGGTAAGGCACCTGGTTTTGGTCCAGGCATTTCGGAGGTTCGAGTCCTTCCATCCCAGTTTTAAAAGAAGTTTCCGCAAGGAAACTTCTTTTAGTATGTAAAAAATCGTAAAAGAAGGACGAGAACTGTAAATAAAGTGCAAGTGTGAGATGGGTACATTTTAGCCAAGAGTTAAACATAATGGCTTTTATGGCGATTTTAATAGAATGAGATGCACTTGCACTAATTGGACTTTATCTGCACTTTTTTGAACAATATTTGCACTAAATTTGCATCTATTTCAAAATTAAACTCGAAAAGACGATAATATATTTAGCTTTCAGCCATGTGTATTTTGTGCAAATATAAATTTATCTAATGCTTTGAGATGTCAGAAATTATCTATGAGATTGAGCTCAAGACACTTGACTTCTTTCAAAACAAGAGCGATTAATGTCATTGCATTTTATATTACTTTGAAAGGGATTTTATTGAACAAATTACATTTACTTCACAAAGCAGAAAAATTATACTGTGTTGAAAATTTAAGCCCAGAAATGATTGCTGAAAAATTAAATATTTCACGCAGAACTATTTTTAACTGGAAAAAGAAATACAAATGGGATAAACCTATCGTTAGAATAAAAGATTTCTC
>SAMEA104315425__coassemble_840_pt1 | contig 20480 bp, 22 predicted proteins | sample SAMEA104315425__metabat2_low_PE_034 | metagenome-assembled genome bin SAMEA104315425 (sample SAMEA104315425) | gut metagenome | biome: Monkey gut; feature: monkey-associated habitat; material: faeces | place: China | collected 2013 | reverse complement strand
AGAAATCAAATTATCGATAGTCTTATAAATAGTGATATTGTTTGTTGCATCAACATTTTTAAAGTCTTTAGCGTGCCCAAGTTCGTGAAGTACGATAAACAAGTTATCGCCAGAGTGAAGAGATTTATCAACGCCATTGAAGTATGATTCCAAGCCATTTGTCATACCTTCAAAGTTTTTAACTGTTTCACTCATTTCTAACAATTCATCACCTGAAAGATGTTTAAGAGTTTTGATAAGTTTTTCACTATCACCTTTAACTTCGCCTAAATCAAATGTAGCCGTACGTTTTTCATCTTTATCATCAACTACTGTTAATTTATTATCAGCAATTTTCATTGTATAACTTTTATCGTTAAATGTTGATTTAAACTCATTATCAGATACAACAGTAAATGTCTTTTTATTATCCATCAAGACTTTACCCTCTTTGTCTGTAATCTTGTAACGCAAATATCTATCACCCTTAGGGTCATCTTTATATTTGTATTGTGTTCTAGTACCGTCTAAAGATTCCATATCTTTTTGAACTTTAACTTTACCATTTTTCTTTTGTTTTGCAGAGCTTACTTCCTTCAAACCGTCTTCTGTTAGAATATCAACGGTTCTAACACCTTCAACATTAGAAGGACGAGTATATTCTCTTGAAATCATAGTCCCATCATCTTTAATCTTTGAACGAATTTCATAAGTTACATAAGGCATTTTTGAATCTTTATCAAATTCGTATCTTGTTTTTGAAATAGTATTATTTTTAAGGTCATAAGCTTCTTGCATACGATACTTATCACCTTCTTTAGTTTGAAATTCTTCTGTTTTTTCAATTGAACGAACATCTAAATTTTCATCTAAAATTTCTGTAGTCAAATTAAAAGTTAGACCTAAAGCATTTAGGTTAAAACTTTTTGTATCGTATTTATCACGACCTAATACAACTGCGAAAGTATTTTTATCACCACCAATATATTCCGTAATATCGTCAACTTTTTGTTTAACTTTTGCGCATTGATCTTTGTCAAAGATTTGAACAACTTGAGCAATATTTTGAGCAAGCATTTTTGTTGAAGTGAATTGTTTTGCTTTTTCTAACTGTTCTGGAGTCAAAGCTTTTAATGCTGCGACATCTTTGGGATTACCGGCATATTTTTCAAATTCTTTTGGCAATGGTGTATCCTTTGAAACATCTGTTGGCTTGTTTTCAAGTTGTTTATTGTCTTGTATTAAATTAGTCTTTGTAAACAATGAATTATTTTCATCAGCTACTAAACTAACCTTTGCACCAACATCACCCGTACTAAAAACATCAATCGTAGAGCCATCATCTTGAGAAGCTTGTGTTGACTGTTGTTGTTGCATTTGTTTTAATCTTTGAGAAATATTTCCAATATCATTTGTTGACATGCTTTTCCACCTTCTTATACTAATTGATAACTATTAAAGTATCCTAAAAGAAAAAATTGCCATTTTTATTAAAAATTATTAACATTTATCAGATTTACATTTACAAGCGAATTTTAGAGCTAAGAAATAATATAATACTGCTAAGAATACTATTACACAAAAATCTCCAAATATTTGATAGAAAGTTGCGTTCATTTGATTTAATTTTATAATTCCGTCAACACCTTTTGTTGCAGGGATAAAGAACGAAACTACATTTAAATACATCGGAATAGCTTCTTTTGGCCAAATAAACCCAGGTAGGAAAATTAAGATTAAAGAAGATACAACGAAGATTAATAATGAAGATTCTCTTGTTGTGTACAAAACAGACAAGAAATGTGCAAAAAATACTGTTGCATAATAAAACGGTACCAAGAATATAAACAGTGGTAATAAATTATACGACATCGGATAATTTACGATTGCCGGATACAACAGGTAATAAAATAGTGAATAAAACATATACAATAAAACATAGGCAGTCGAACGAGCAAACAGTACAAATCCTCGATTTTGTTTATGATAACAAAAATCTCTATGTTTCTCCTTCATCGTACCAAGCAAAAGACCTAAACCAACAACAATTGTTTGGTGAAGAATTAAAATCAAAATTACTGGATAAATATATGTCGCATACCCACCAGCAGGGTTATAAAGCGGAGTTGAAACAAATTCAAATGGTTGTTTTAAGTTCATTGCCTTTTGTTTTGGAACCCCTTGTTTCATAAGGCTATTAACCTCAATAGCGCCACCCAAAGACACTGCCGTTTGAGTTGTACCTGTTGCAACAGCTTTATAAATAATCAAATAACTCGAATCAGCATACATTGAAACGTGAGTTTGATTACCATTTTTTATATCTTTTTCGAAATCTTTTGGAATTACAACATATCCCTTCAATTTATTTGAATAAAAAAGATGTTGTGCCTCGTTTTTATCAGTTGTTTTTCTAACAACTTCAACATTATCATTCGCATCAAGACGTTGAGTAAATTCTCTTGATAATTCTGTATTATCCATATCAACAACTGCGACAGGAACCTCTTGAAGCACCTCGTGAGAATATGGAATAGAATAAAAAATTGAATACGCAATAACACCGATTACCATAATAAGGACAGAACCTCCATCATGGAAAAATCGACGATATTCAGATTTCATTATTTTCCAGAATTTCTTCATCATTTTTGATACCAAGTACTTTCATCATTTGCCAACTTTTTCAAACGTGGTAAAGTCAAGAAACATAAACCAACAATACAAAGTAGCGCAAATATATTTTGTAAATCATAAACAACAGGTAAATCTCGCATTGTTTGATTTAATAAAATTTTAATATAATGACTTAACGGTAAAGATGCGCTGTATATCTTTGCAAATAAAGGCATAGCCATAACTGGATAAGTAACACCTGCAAATGCAAAACCCATTGCAGAATAAAAGGCTGCATTACTCAAACAATATCTAAAATTACCGTTTATAGACATAAACAATGCGCCTAAACATAATACCGTAAAGATAAATAACAATGTTGAAACAACTACCATAAAGAAATTTCCGCTAAATGGTGAATTAAACAGTACAAAGTACATAAAATAAATTATTGCAAAATCACAAGCAAAGACCACAAAATATGGAGTAATTTTACCAAGTGTTGCAACGATTATAGAACCATTTGCAGATTTAAGCCACTTTTTAGTTGTACCCTTTTTAAATTCAATACCAAACGCCCACATTGCAACCATAAGGATTAAAATTTGCAAAATATGACCAAACGCAATTAGTGATAAAAAGTATTGATAATTCAAATAAGGATTAGAGCGAACATGGTCATCAACGGCAATCAAGTTTGCTTTTTTAACCGCAACTTGCATAGGTAAACCTTTTTTCGCTCTTGTTTTTGCATCAATACCGACCATCATCGTTTGTACAACAGTCGTAATATCCTTAGATATAATTCCGCCAATCAAAATCATTTGATTGTTATAATACATAACCAATTTCGGATTTTTCATTCTATAAATATCTGATTGAAAATCCTTCGGAATAGCAATCATTGCATAAATCTTACCCCTTGTGAAAAGGTCTTTTCCTTGCTCGAAATCAGTAATTCTGTATTCAATATTACAAGAAGGCAACGCTTGAATATTACGCTCTAAAAGTCTAGATAATTCCGAGTTATCTTGATTTAAAACGGCAATCGGAAGATTTCTAGGTGAACCTTCTTTAAAGATAGATGTTGTAATAAGGCAAAGCACAATCGGCAAAACAACCATTAAAATAAGAATTAATGGTTGATTGATAAATTGATTAATTTCTCTTTTTACAACTGCTTTATAAGACATTTTATTTAATCTTTTCCCAATCAGTAATTGCGCTCATACCAGCTCTCAAGTCAGGAATTGGTTCAACTGGTACAGCTCTAACTTCAAAAGTTTTCATATCAAAATCACCTTTAGCTTTTGTAGCTCTCCAAGTTGCAAAATTACCTAAAACAGAAATGTAATTAACTTTAACCTTGATTTTTTGATTACCAAGAGCAGGAATTTTAACGAAGAATTCTTTATCCATTTTGATTTTTGATAATAAATCTTCTCTCATATTGAAAGTTACCCAAGAATCAGTATTATCAGCAACTGTAATGATTGGATAACCAGCCCCAACAAGTTCACCTTCATCAACAGTAAGTTCTGTAATTTCGCCATCTATTGGTGAAACAATGGAGTTTTCTTTCAAGTATGATGAAACTTCATTGATTGCACCTTTTGCTCGTTGAACATTTGCACTAGCTGAAAGTTTGTCTTCATATCTAGCAGAAGCTGTCATATTATAAGCATCTTGTGCTGATTTGTATTGAGCATAAGCTTCATCAAGTTTTTGAGTAGGAACAACACCTTCTTTGTGAAGTCTGTTTATTCTGTCATAAGTCTTTTTAGCAAGGTTTAATTGATTTAGAGCCATTTGTCTTTGTTCAACTCTCGCACCATTTGAAGCTTTTTCTTGTTGAGCCATTGCAAGTGCTAAAGTTGCAGCTGTTTGATCAGCTTTTGCTTGAATTTCCGGAGTATCTAAAATTAACAGAACGTCACCTTTTTTAACTTTGTCTCCTTTTTTAATATTAATCTTTTGAACACGACCAGTAACTTTTGACGATAAATCAACCGATTTAACCTCAACTTCACCTTGTAAAATCAATGTATTAGTTTTTTTGTAGATATAAATACCCATAAAACAAATACCGATGATTAATATTAATACCGCTAAAACTCTTTTCTTATTCATAATTTCACCTAAAATTTTTCACCTTTTGAGTTAATAATGTAATTTAAAAATTCTTTTGTATTACCGTTTGTCTTTAATAATTCACATAAAGTCAAATCGTAATTGTAAAGAGATTGAAGTCTTTCAATTTTAACCTTTGATAGCGCAAGTTCTGCATCTGTAACGTCTAATGATGTTCTAAAACCTTCTTTAAAACCTAAACTTGCAGTACGCAAAGATTCTTCTGCATTTGCCATCGAAGCATTTGATGATTCATACATTTCTTTATTCTTCATCAATTCTTGATATTGTTTTGTAACCAAAGATTCAATATTATATTGCGCATCAGCAATTTCGTAGTCAACACTGTGTCTATCAGCATCAGCAGCACGAACATTGTTATAACGACTAAAACCATCAAATAACAAGAAATTAACAGAACCACCTATACCAGCTCTTGGAAAAGACTGTGATAAATCACTTGCGCCAACGATATCATAAGCAAATACACTTACGTTTGGAGAATAGTTTGCAACTTCACTTCTAAATTTTGCGTTCAAAGCTTTTTTCTTTGCCTTTAATTGTTTAAGTTGAGGATTGTTTTCTAAAGCATTTTTCTTCATTTCTGTAACATCAATTGTACTGTCATTATATGCAAACAATAATGAATCTGGGTAAATCAAAACATCTTTCAAATCAGCATCTTTAGATTTAATAAGTGTTTTCAAACCTTCTTCAATGACATTTGCATCTCTCAATGAAGCTTTGTATTGTCTTTGAGCATCAGCATAAGCAACTTCTGCATGCAATCTTTCAGATTTAGAAATCATACCTTCACGTTCGAGAGCTTTTGCATCATCAAGATGTTTTTTAATACCTTCCATAACTTGAGCACGAACAGAAACCACATCACGAGCAAGTCTCAAACCATAATATCTTTTTACAAGTTCGACTGTTAGATTGTCTTGAACTTCAACATATTTTGAATTAGAAGCTTCTAATTTTGCTCTTGCAGCAGTGTTAAGAGCAACAATTTTACCACCAGTAAATATGTTCCAAACAACTGCACCACCAACTGTGAATAAGTTTTGGTCTTGCACAGGTGTTGTTAAATTTGTGTTCAAGCCAATTGGTGGAATAGAGACAGGTGTTGAAACGGCAATAGGGTCAGAAAAGTGCATATATGTAGCGTTAACTACAACCTTTGGTAAATATTGACCAATTGCTGCATTTCTTTCATATTTTGATTTTTTAATTTGTTCTTCAAAAGCCTTCAAAGAATTGTTATTTTCTAACATTAATTGATAAGCTTGTTCAAAAGTTAGACCAACTTTTTGAATAGATGCCTCTTTAGTTTCTGCAAAAGCAGGAAGAGTCATACAAACTAATAAAAATATTATTGGTAAAATCTTTTTCATACACCAACCTCTAACATTGCTAAAAATCTTTTAACAATTTCATTCTTCTTCGCCATTAAATCATCGTTTTCAGATGAACATTCAATATAACAATTTATCATTGAGTCAAAAATATTAGCCAAAAGATATGCTGTATCTTCTGACATCTTTTTAATTTCTTTTATAATTGAAGCACTATACGCATAAACACAAGCCATTGGGTGTTCTTTTCTACGAGAAATACCTCGTAAGAATAATTGGTTATTCTCCATGTATGCTTTAATTGTTGTTTTATTTCTTTCAAAATATTTAATTTTGTATTCAGCCATTTTTTCTAATTTCTCAACAGGGCTAGAAACTTCATCACAAGTAAGTTTCATTTCTTCATAAGCATTTTGAATAACAGAAGAAAGCCATGCAAGAAAAAGGCCTTCTTTATTTTTAAAATATCCGTAAATCGTACCAACTCCAATACCTAACTCTTTAGATATTTTGTCAATTTGAGTCTTTTCATATCCAGAGATTTTGAAGTACTTATTAGCTGTATCAATAATCAGCCTTTTCTTTAATTCGTCTACTTGATCAATCAACTTTGCCATATCAGAATGATATTCTGAAAGAGAATTATATTCAATACTAAAAATTTAATTCTTAACATTAAGTAATATAGTGCGAGTGAGCAGAGGGCGCTTTGTCTTCCCCTCGCCACATTTGCTAATGCAAATAGGGGAGAGGAGATTTTTTAGTACGAGTAGGCGAGTACCTTAAAAAATGGATGAGGGCACTATTAATATTTATACTCACAACTCTTGCCATACCTTTCGTGTCATTCTGAAGCGTGCTTGGTGCGTGATTTAGTTGGTATAGTATGTTCAGAATCTGACCAACGACCGCATTATCCATTCCCCAACCCCAGATTCCGGATCGGAGTCTGGAATGACAGGCTCTATTCTCTATTCACTACTCATCATCTTCAACTCTGAGTCTTGGTATTCTTGGCAAACTCAAGTGATAGAATGTAGCCAACAATCTTATTAAAATAGTAATCAAAATAGCTGAAGTTACCGCCAAAATTGGATTAAGTTTAAACGTATACATATAATAATAAATAACAGCGCCAACAATTGCTGCAGAGGCGTAAATATCTTTATATAAAACAAATGGAACCTTACCCGCCAAAATATCACGCAACATCCCCCCGCCAATACCAGTAATCACGCCGACAAATATTGCTAAAAACGCATTATCTGCAAAACCATTAACAATAGCAGTATTCGTACCAGTAACAGCAAAAACGCCTAAACCAATCGCATCAAAGAAGTTTACCATATCTTTAAAAAATTGTTTATTCTTTTTAAATTTTACAGTCGCAACTGCACCTGCCCCAAATGCAATAACAGAAGTTAAGAAAGCCACAAAGACATAAATAGAATTTCTAAACATTGCTGGTGGTAAAATTCCTAGAATAATATCTCTCAAAGCCCCACCACCAACAGCTGTAATAACACCTAGCACAATAATGCCAAAGATATCAAAGCTTTTTTTAATACCAACAATAGCGCCAGATATTGCAAACGCAATAATACCAATAAGTTCAATTATCATTATTTCTATACCAAATGTCATTTTCAAAACGTCCTTTTTGCTAATTATAACAAAAATATTATTTTTTCAAAGATTTAAGTCTTTTCAAAAGGCTAAGTTTATACCCAGAGAATAAGACAATTGAAGCACCAATCCAAGCTGCAGGAGTAGCAAAACAAATTCCTAAAAATCCGAAGAAATGACCTAAAACAAGTGCACTCGCACCTCTCAAAACAAGTTCTGCAACGCCAGACATCAAAGGCGCCATTGCTTGTCCCATACCTTGTAGAATATTTCTGAAAATCAACAATATAGCTAAGAAAATCATAAATACCATAATGATATGCAAATACATTGAACCTAAATAAATAATTTCAATATTAGCCTCACTCATAAATATAGCAACCAATTGTTCAGAGAAGAATGCCAAGCATACAAACGTAATTGCACAAATTGTAATACCAATATTAACAGCACATCTTGTACCTTGTTTAATTCTACTCATCTTACCTGCGCCAAAGTTTTGAGCAGTATAAGTTGCCATAGTAGCACCCAAAGCAACTAAAGCTTGTGAAAAGATTTGTTCAACTCTCATTGCAGACGTATAACTTGCAACAGCAATTGAGCCTAAACTATTCAGTACATACTGAAGAACAATAATTCCAATAGTCAAAACAGACATTTGAAATCCCATCGGAATCCCTATTCTCAAATGTTCTAGTATAAAATCTTTATCAAATGTCCAATCTTCTCTTTTTAAATGTAAAATCGGATATTTCCAAAACATAAAAGACATACACAAAATTGTTGCAACCAATTGAGCAGTAACAGTTGCCCAGCCTGCACCGGCAATACCCATATTAAATTTAGTTACGAACAAAAATGCCAATATGATATTTAAAATTGATGAAAACATTAAAAAATACAAAGGAGTTTTGCTATCACCAAGCGCCCTAATAACGTTTGATGACAAGTTATAAAACACTGTTGCAAAAATACCCAAAAACATTATGAACAAATAAGTATTTGCCATATCAATAATGTCGTAAGGAGTTCTCAACAATTTTAGCATTGGATAAGTAAAAGGCACCGACAACAAAGTCATAACTAACATCAATCCGCCAGAAAGCATTAATGAGGTAGTGAAAGATTTTCGTACCATATCATAATTTCTAGCACCAAACTTCTGAGCCAAAACGACAGTAAAACCTTGAGTTGAAGCAAAAATAAAGCTTATGATAAAGAATATAAGTGAAGCCGTACACCCAACCGCAGCAAGGGCTTGAACACCTAAATATCTACCAACAATAATAGCATCAGCCAAATTGTACATTTGCTGAAAAAGGTTACCAATAAATATTGGAAACATAAATGCTAATATAAGATTTAATGGTTTTCCGTGTGTTAATTCTTTTACCGCCATAACTTACTTCCTCGACAAAATATTAGCACAAAAAATCAATAGAGATTAATTATAAAAATTAATCTCTATCTTCTTTCTTGGAGTTTATTTTAAGTTTAAAGAATTTAGCCAATTATCAATTTCTTTTGATGTGCCAGAATTGCCTTTTCCGTATACAACCAATTGATTTTTAACATCATCTGCGCCAGTTGCAAGCTTTGCCATATCATCTGGAATATGGTATCCACCGCCACCACCGTGAGTTGTGAATGGAACAATAGTTTTACCTTCAAAGTTATTTTCTTTTAAGAAGGTCTTAACAGCAGGTGCCATTGTGTACCACCATGCCGGTGTTCCTACAAAAATCACGTCATAATTTGATACATCACCCTTACTTTTTAGTTCAGGGAATATATTTTCATCATGTTGTATTTTAGCAACGCCATAAGCTGTTTCATTATAATCGTTTGGATAAGGCGTTGCGGTTTCAATTCTAAACATATCTCCGCCAACACGGTTTTGAATTTCTTCTGCAATATGTTTTGTATTTCCTGACCAAGAAAAATATGCAATTAAGATTTTTTTATCCATAGTTTTTTCTCCTTTTGCTTGTACATTAAATTCTTCCACTAGAACTAACGAAAGAATTGCGATAATTACTAGACCGAAAATTAAAAACATTTTCTTCATCAAGCAATCTCCTTAATTTAAAGCATCTTTGATATCTTTTACAATTAGCTCAGGTGTTAGGTGATAACGTTTATTTAGTTCTTCCATAGAAACCCTATCTGTAAATTCTTTTTTAGCACCGAAGTTAAGAACTTTCATATCAGAATTACCGTAATATCTAGCAACTTTTTCACCATAGCCACCGTCAAGAACGCCATCTTCAAGTGTAATAACTAATGAGTGGTCTTTTTTAAGATTATCTAACGCTTTTTCATCAAGACCAGTCAAATATACAGGATTGATTAATGTTGCATTGATATTTAATTCATCTTTCAATTTTGCTTGAACTTCTTCAGCTAATTGATAGAAGCTTCCAACACCAATAATTGCAACTTTTTCACCTTTGTTAGCAACTTTGAATTTATTTAATTTTGAATAATCAGTTTTATCAGCTATGCCAGTAGAAACAGGTGTTGTCATAGGAACTCTGATTGCAACTGGGTATTTTGTTTGTTCAACAGACCAATCTAACATTGCTAAATATTCTTCTTTATTAGTTGGAGCTAAATAAACAATATTTGGAATATTGCTAATCAAGGGAATATCAAATACTTGCAAGTGAGTTACATCTGCAGGAGAAATTCCACCCCAGAATACAAGAATTGTAGCAGGTGCGTTATTGATAGCCAAATCTTGAGACAATTGGTCATAACTTCTTTGGATAAATGAACTCAAAACTTCAAACACTGGTTTTGCACCGCTTGCAGCCAAACCTGAAACATATCCAACTGCGTGTTGTTCTGCAATTTGAACATCTGTATAGTTTTTGCCTAATTTATCTCTTACATCTTTTGTTAAACCAGTTGCCCCAGGAGTTGCAGCTGATACAACCATTAATGATTTATCTTTTTGAACTTTATCTACTAAGTAATCATTTGTAAGACTTGTAAATGTTTCAACTTTTGGTTGAGGTTTACCATAATTTTCTATGAATTGAGGAACTGTCCAGTGATAAGTTTCTTTATCCGCAACAGCTGGTTCATAACCTTTACCTTTTAATGTGTGAATATGAACAACCGTAGGTTTATCAGTATCTTTAACTTTTTCAAATAATGCAATTAATTTTTCAACATTATTACCTTCTTCTAGATAATAATAATCGAAACCCATTGATTTGAAGATATTATCTTTTGCTTCGCCATTTGAGTCTCTTAAAGCTTTTAAGCTGTTATAAATACCACCTTCAACAGGTGCAATAGACATAACATTATCGTTTACAATGATAATCATATTTGAATTTAAAACAGTAGCATTACTCAAACCTTCAAAGGCTTCACCACCTGATAATGAGCCATCACCAATTAAAGCAACAACGTTATATTTTTCACCTTTTAAATCTCTTGCTTTTGCCATACCTGTTGAAAGACTAAGAGATGTAGAAGTATGACCTAAAATAAAGTTATCGTGTTCACTTTCGTTTGGATTAGAATAACCAGAAATTTCTGGGTGCTTCAATGGATTTACAAAAGCATCTTTTCTTCCTGTTAAAATTTTGTGTGGATAAATTTGGTGCGATACGTCAAATACAAATTTATCTTTTGGAGAATTAAATACGTAGTGCATTGCGATAGTTGCTTCTACAATACCTAAATCTGGACCTAAGTGTCCACCAATCGTATCAACTTTGTTTATAATAGCTTTTCTAATATCACCCGATAAAACTTCCATTTCATCAATAGAAAGATTTTTCACATCTTTTGGTGAATTAACTTTTTTAAATACGTCTGAATAAGTTTGTTCTTGTGCATTTGCCATACTCGTTACTCCTATGATTAATATTGATAATATTGAAATTAAAATCTTATTTTTCATACCTGCTCCTTAATAATTCAAATCTATATTAAAAATTTTACAACTTGAGAGTAGCTATCAGTCAACCCTTAAATTTACATTTGTTAAAAATTATTTATAAGATATAATATTTGTAATCAATTGGAGGTATTTATGTACACAATAAAAGAAGTTGCAGATAAAATGGATATTTCAGAACACACATTACGTTTTTGGGCAAAAATTGGTTTCTTCCCTTTCTTAACTCGTAATGATAACAATGTTCGTATGTTTTCAGAAAATGATTTAAATTGGGTAAGAATTGTAAAATGCCTTCGTTCTGTTGGGACACAAAACAAAGATATCAAAAGATATATTGATTTATGTATAGTTGGTGATTCTACAATAAAAGAACGTTATCAAATTATACTTGATACAAAAGAAAAAGCTCTTGAACAAATGGAAGAGTTAAAAAAACAACTTGAATTATTAGATTATAAAGAAAACTTCTATAAAAATTTAATCAAAAATCATTTAGAAGATAGTTGGAATCCAATGAATCAAAATAAAGAAGATACAGTTACAGCGTAAAAAAAAGAGGTCTTTATTAGACCTCTTTTTTATTATATTTTTTTATTTTTAACATGTTCGTTTTTTTTCGATTAACCTTGCATTAAAACTGGGTTGAACTAAATTTGTATTAATATTCATAAAAATTTCTTACCTACACGCTACTTACACAATCTGCGAGTTTACTCAATATTAAAAATTGCCTAAATTTTAAAATATTTTTACAAACATTAATACATTAACTTAAACTAGATAAAATATTTTGGTAATCTATTTCCAACATCACTTTTATCTCCAAACAAAGCTAAAAAAGCATTTGAGCATTTGTTAGAAGCTTCTTTTAGCGTATCTATCAAGGCTTCTCTAATATAACCTTTTTCAAAATGCTTACGTCGATATTCCTCAGGTGAATCATCTTCACATATCACATTTGGAAAAGTTCTACATACGAGAACACTCTTTTTATCATTCTTAGTATTCACTAAAGAATAAACATCAGAATTATTTTCATTAGTTTTTCTTAATTCAACAACATCATCAGTTGCAACGTGAGCAAATGTATTTAAAGCTTTATTAAAGGCATCTTTATCGTCATCGTCCATATATTTTAATACATCTGAAAGAAGTTCATTATTTTTTAGCCTCGCTTTAAAATTTGTTTGCGTAAAATTTTCTGAGCCATTATTTATTTTCATTCATTAAATCCTTCATACATCTTGCACATACTAGAGTAAAGTTTTAGCAAAACTGGAAATTGCCAAATTTAGTTACAATAACCCTCATATCATATTATATCGTATCGTGATTATAACTGAATTTCAGACAAATCAAATTCATATTTACATATTGTAACAAACATTGTTTTTGGCAAGTTTTAACAAGATGTTTAATATTTATTCATATAAGAAAAATAAGTTGTGCCATGCCCATATTAACATGATAAAATTATGAAATCACAGAGGGAGATTTTAAAGTTCTGTGATTTCATGTGGGGATTATATTGAAAGGAGATTTACATGAAAAAATTATTTAGCACAATTGCTGTATTAGGCTTATTAGCATGTCCAGCATTAGCATCAGAACCATTTGGTTTCGTTTACCAAGACACAACTCACCAATTATTAGGTTCAGGTTCAGTTAACCCAGCTAAAGTTGGTACAGCTACTTGCACATCATACTTCGGTATCGTTGCATTAGGTAACTGCTCAGTAAAACAAGCTATGTCAAATGGTAGAATTACAGCTTTATCACACGCTGACCAAGCTACAAAAAACATTCTTGGTTTCAAAAAAGTTACAACAAGAGCTTATGGTCAATAATCAATATAATTATTGAGACATAGACAAAAAGAGGTGTAGCCAACGGCTACGCCTCTTTTATTATAATATGTCAAATCCAAAAAGGCTTAAAAAGTTTCATATCAAAAATTTTGGGAGTTGGATTATTTTTTTTTAATAATGTTATAATTATTTATAAAATTATAAGATAACAAAAGGAAAACGAATGAAAAAAGTTTTGTTTGTATGCTTAGGTAATATTTGTAGATCGCCAATGGCTCAAATCGTTTTTGAAAATATGATACAAGAACAAGGGCTTGAAGATGAATTTGAAGTAGATTCAGCCGGCACAGAAGGTTATAATGAAATGTGCCATACCGGTATTCACCGTGGAACAAAAGAAGTTTTGCGTAGAAATGGTGTATATTTTAAAGAGCACTATTCTCGTAAAATAAGAAAACAAGACTATGAATATTATGACTATATTATCGCTATGGATTCAGAAAATATCAGTGATATTGAATATATTGTAGGTGAGGATAAAGATAATAAAATTAAAAGACTTTTGGATTACACAAATAAACCTCGTAACATAAAAGACCCTTGGTACACAGGAAACTTTGACGAAACATATGATGATGTAGTCGAAGGTTGTTCCGCTTTTTTAGAATATTTAAAAAATGAATTAAATTTGTAACAAAAAAATTCCACCGAAGTGGAATTTTTCTTTTAAATAGCAAGGGAGAGACTCGCTTGAGTTGTAGGCGAGCTTCACGAGCCGTACAAATCAGGATATCGACTCCGTCGATTGAACTCATTATGTTGCGAACATCATGAGCAACATAACAGTTCGAGTCGACTGAAATTTTTGCATAAAAAAATTCCACCGAAGTGGAATTTTTCTTTTAAATAGCAAGGGAGAGACTCGAACTCTCGACCTCACGGGTATGAGCCGTACGCTCTAGCCAGCTGAGCTACCTTGCCATAATATTCATTTTTTACCGACCCTGTAGCTCAGCTGGCAAAATCTAAGTTCGTTTCGCCAAGTCTCACCGAGTGAGCTACCTTGCCATAATATAGTCAAACTTATCAGTTCGTACGTCTATTCTTACATAAATATTTTTATTTTTCAAGAACTTTTTTTATCGTCTAAAATTTTTCTTTCAAACGCTTAATTTAGTCCTTTCAATCTTTCGTCAGGATTTGTTATACTTGTAATTCTCAAGCCGAAGTTATCTTCGATTACAACTACTTCACCATACGCAATCAATTTGCCATTTGCGTACAATTCTACTGGTTCACCAGCGACTTTTTCCAACTCAATAATTGAGCCTCTTGTTAATTCCAATACCTTCTTAATAGGTAAAACTGCTCTACCCAATTCAACAGTTAACTGCAATTTTACGTCCATCAATATATCTAAATTTTTATTTGCATCACCTTGAGCATGCTCTGTATCTTCAAATGATGCAAACTGTACTGGTTGAACTGTTACTGAGTCAGAATCAACATTTATTTCATTATCATCAAAGGCTTTTTGTTCCATTCTATCAACTTCTTCTTGAATTTCGTCTTTATCATCGCCCAAATTCAAGTCATCTAGCATGTTTTTTTCTTTATCGTCTTCAAGCATAAATTAAATCTCTCCTCTACATAAAATCTTTCAAAAAGTCAGTTTGTGCATCATAAATATCTGCAATTTTCACACACACTTTATTTTTTCTAATACCTGGTCTTGCAAAAAATTTCTTTTCATTATTAATCTTAACAACCAAATCATCTTTAACCTTGTTATCAAGTTTAATAATATCGCCTTCTTTTAACTCCAAAAATTCTTCTAAAGTTATATCTGTTTGACCAAACAGAACATTCACATCAACAGTAGAAGTATTCAATTTTTGAATCATTTTTTGACGTTCTTCAGTAGTTGCAACAATACCTTTTGTTTGGAAAATGTGTTGTGCAGACAAGCTACCAATAACATTTTCTAAAACAGGATAAGGGAAGCATAAGCTCATTAAGCCGAAATATTTACCTGCAATTTGAACTTCAAAAGTAATCAACGCAACGATTTCACCGGCACCTGCCACTTGAACCATTTGATAACTACTATCCAAGCCAATCAATTCACCTTGAACAGGTAAAATATTGCCCCATGTATTTTCAACTGTTTTAATAATTTTTTCAAAGACTTTTCTAGCCAAAGCATCTTCAACTACGGTCAATTCTCTTTGTTTAGTTTCACTTAAACCAGAGCCACCTAACATACGGTCAACTACGCAAGATAAAACCTCAAAGCTTGTACCCAACAGAATTTGTCCTGGTAAAGGTTTCAATTCAAAGATACCAATAGTAAATGGTGTAGGCATTGAACGAATAAATTCGTCATAAGTCAATTGGTCAGTAGAAACTACATCAATCTCAACACGCATACGCAAGTATGCTGTCAAAACCAATGAAATTTGTCTTGAGAATTCTCTATGTAAATCTTGCAAAGCTCTTAAATGATCTTTTGAAAATTTATCCGGTCTTTTAAAGTTATACAACTTATAAGACTTTTTAACATCAGATTCATCTCCGAACCCAGCGAAAGAATCACCGAAATCATCAATTAAACTATTATTATCAGTATCGTATTCTGATATACCCAATTTATTTTACCTTTCTACTGAATAATGAATTGTCCGAAGCTTACTCTAATAACTTCTCTTGTACCTGCAAAGATAGCATTAACATCTTGTGCAATTTGTTCTTTTACTAATTCTTTACCAACAGTTGTAGAAACTTCAGAAGAAGTTTTGCTAGATAATGTTGTAAGAATAGCATCTCTGATTGCTGGTTTGTATTGAGCCATTTCCAACTCGATAGCTTTCATAGGGTCAGCTGCTTCTCCGCCACCATGACCGCCGTGTCCACCGCCTTCAGCTGGTGCTTGTTGAGCAGACAAGTCAGGGTCTGTTGGTAATTTAGATAATTCTAATGCAACATTTGCTTTCAAATATCTTTTTGAATCAACGTCAGCTAAGTTTAATACAAAATCACCTAAGTCAACAATTATACCTTTTTCAACTTGTTCTTCCTCATCAGAAGTATCTTCATCAGTTTCTTCTGTTTGAGTTTGTTGTTGTAATTTTGAGCCTAATAAATTATCTATTAAAACATAGTTCAAGCATAGGAAGATAATTCCGCCCAATAACATTGAAAGTACTACGATTAATATCATTTTTAGATTTGAATCTAAAGTTATAGTTTTTTTATTATTTTCTTCTTCATCTTTATTTTGAGGTCTATTATCTCTCGGTGTTGTAGGTTTAGCCATACTATTCTCCTATCTATTGCGAATTATTTTAAGATAATTATATCAACTCTTCTATTCAAAAGTCGTCCACCACTTGATGTATTATCTGCAATTGGCATATATTCTCCGTATCCTGCTGCTGATAAGCGTTGTGGCGGAATTTTGCCAGTTCTGATTATATATCCTATAATATTTGTTGCTCGCGTAGTTGATAATTCCCAGTTTGAAGGATATGTTTTTGTGTTAATTGGTGTCGAATCTGTATGACCTTCTACCAATATTTTGTTATCAACTGTCGACAACACATTGATTATTTCATTCAATGTATTTGAAGCATTTTTCTTTATTATAGCAGAACCCTCATCAAAAAGTATACTATCATTCATACGAACAATCAATCCACGTTCATCTTTTACTAATTTTACAGATGAATTTTCTGCCAATTTTGTATTCAATTCTTGTATCAACTCATCAACGGTTTTATGAGCCTCGCCAGATACATTTTCAACCACTTGAAGATTATTATCCTCAATAATTTTAGCCTGAGTTTTAGCAACATTCTGAGAAATTGCGAACATAACAATAAAAAGCGCCAAAAGCATGGTTACAAAATCAGAATATGATACAACCCATCTATTGATATAATCTTTTGAATTTGAGTAATAATCATTTCTCATAGACTACGCTGGAACCTCCATACGTCTTTTATTGTGATATTTTAAGTATGCAATTAGTTTTTCCTCAATAATTGCTGGATTTTCTTGCATCATAATAGAAATTACACCTTGTACCATAACTTCTTTCAACAAGATTTTTTCTCTTGTTTTATGTTTTAAGTTTCCTGCAATAGGTAAGAAAATTAAATTAGCAAAACCGACACCATATAGAGTAGATATAAATGCTGTTGCAATACCAATACCAAGTAATTCAAAATTATTGATATCCTTCATAACTTGAATTAAACCCATAACAGCACCCACAATACCAAATGTCGGAGCATAACCACCTAAAGCCTCAAACACTCTTGAGTTAATTAATTCTTCCTCCTCCTCATAAGAAATTTCAGAAGTCAAAATATCATACAATAATTGAGGATTATTCAAATCCAATGCCAACTGTAAAGCTCTTGCTAAAAACGAGTCAGAAACTTTATCAACCAACCCTTGCAATGCAAACATACCATTTTTTCTTGCAAAATAAGATATTTGAACAATCTCTTCAACTATTCTAACACTTTTATTAGTATCTTTTAAAAATACTTCTTTAAGAGATTTTAAAGCCACTAATACAATATTAAAATTGAAGTTTAGCAAAATAGCACAAAAGCTACCACCAACAACAATTAAAAAAGCTTCCGGTTGTAAAAACAAAGAAAGTGATGCACCCTCAAACTTTTGAGTAGCAAGCATCAAGCCTACGCCAAAAATCAATGCGAATACCGCAGTAAAATTCACGAGTACCTCCTTAAAATCCCTATATCTTATAATATAATCACATGATTTTAGAAAAAAGGTATCATCTGAATATAGGATATTTTTAAAATAAAAGAGGCGACTTTGATGAAATCAAAGTCGCCTCTTAAAAAAGATTGAAATTTAAACTAGAAGTTCAAACCAGCTTCTCTTGCAGCTTCTGCTAAAGCAGCGATTCTTCCGTGATATAGGAAACCGCCTCTATCAAATACAACGTCTTTGATACCAGCTTTTAAAGCTTTTTCTGCAACAGTTTTACCAATCATTTTAGCAGCTTCAATATTACCACCGTGATTTAAAGTTTCTTTTAAATCTTTGTCTAATGATGAAGCAGATGCCAATGTTACGTGTTTAGTATCATCAATGATTTGAGCATAGATGTGTTTTGTACTTCTATAAACTGCTAATCTTGGAGCTTCAGAAGTTCCAGCGATTTTAACACGAATAGATTGGTGTCTTTTTCTTATTTCTAATTTCTTGTTTAATCATTTTCTTTCTCCTTTTACCTAAACCTTCTTGAATAATTTCAAGGGTTTCTATGGGCTACTTGTACTTGTTGAGGTTGCAAAAGCTACAGCCTCTGCTCGCTCGATTGCTTCTGTGAAATCAAAGATTTCTACGTCGCAATCGTAATGTTTCGTGTCCTGCTTGTCTTTGCCTTCGCAAAGCCAACACCGACACTACACACCGGTTAAACGTTTTCCCGCCTGTGCAATCAGAGATTGCTCCGCTCACTTCGTTCGCAACGGCGGTATCGTTAAGTTACGCAATTGCTCCGCCGACTCATCGTCGCCGTGTGCATTGCTTCACTCCGGCTCACGCATTACTTCTTACCAGCTTTACCAGCTTTACGTCTGATGTGTTCACCTTCGTATTTAACACCTTTTCCTTTGTAAACTTCAGGTGGACGTTTGCTTCTGATTAAAGCTGCGATATCACCAACTAATTGTTTGTTTGAGCCTTTTACAGAAATCTTTGTATTAGCATCAACTGCAATTGTGATACCTTCTGGTGCTTCAACTAAAATTGGGTGTGAATAACCTAAAACTAAGTTTAAGTTTTTACCTTCCATATTAGCACGGTAACCAACACCAACGATTTCTAATTTCTTTTCAAAACCGTCTTTTACACCTTTAACTGCATTTGCAACTAAAGTTCTTGATAAACCGTGTAAAGCATTTGTTTTTCTTTCGTCATTTACTGGTGTTAAGATAATGTGATTATCTTCAACTTTTACTGAAATTTCTGGTCTTACATTTACTGATTCAGTACCGTTTGGTCCTTTTGCAGTAACTAATTGACCGTCAATTTTTACTTCAACACCTGCAGGAATTTCTACAGGTAATTTACCGATTCTTGACATTTTCATTTCTCCTTATGGTATATACTATCAAATTAGGCTTTTCTACCAATTTCACCTAACAAAAATAATTATAAAAAAGACTTACCCTAAAGGCAAGTCTTTTTAAAGTTTAATTAACTACCAAACGTAGCAAAGAATTTCACCACCGATATTTTCTTTACGAGCTTTTCTGTCTGTTAAAAGACCTTTGCTTGTAGAGATAATAGCGATACCTAAACCACCTAATACTTGTGGTAATTTTTTAGATTTACAGTAAGTTCTTAAACCTGGAGTTGAAATTCTTTGTAAATTTGTAATAACAGGTTTTTTCTTATCTGTGTATTTTAAAGTAATATTGATAGCTTTGAATTTGCCGTTTTCAACAACTTCGTAGTTTTCAATAAAACCTTCTTCTTTTAATAATTTTGCTAATTCGATTTTTAATTTAGAAGCAGGAATTTCAACAGTTTCGTGAGAAACAGTGTTTGCATTTCTGATTCTTGTTAGCATATCTGCTATTGGATCTGTGTTCATTTTTTCTTCCTTTTTGTTGCTACTTACCTAAACTGTTTAGGCAGTATAGTCGTACATTTTATAAGAACGTCAATTACCAACTTGCTTTTGTTACACCTGGTAATAAACCTTGGTGAGCCATTTTTCTTAAGCAAATTCTGCAAATACCGAAATCTCTGTGATATCCATGAGGACGACCACAAATACTGCATTTGTTGTGTAATCTAACAGTTGGGTATTTACCTTTTGCTGCAAGTTCTCTTCTTGTTTGTTCTTTATTTATCATCGCTTTCTTAGCCACGATTTTCTCCTTTACTTTTACTTCTTATTTTAAACCTTTGAATGGCATACCTAATTGTCTTAACAATTCTCTTGCTTCTTCATCAGTATTTGCTGTTGTAATAACTGAAATGTTCATACCT
>SAMEA104315425__coassemble_836_pt1 | contig 20559 bp, 24 predicted proteins | sample SAMEA104315425__metabat2_low_PE_034 | metagenome-assembled genome bin SAMEA104315425 (sample SAMEA104315425) | gut metagenome | biome: Monkey gut; feature: monkey-associated habitat; material: faeces | place: China | collected 2013 | reverse complement strand
GTAAAAAGCTGAAAGTAGTTTCTGTCCTCATTTTTTAGTATACCTTTTGCTACAGCGTTGTCAAATAGTGGTCTTAAAGCCCATTCTTTATCTGTATCCCAAGTATATGCAGTAGATAAATGCGTAATACCGTCTATGTTGCACACTGTTGTTACGTTTCGGTCTTTATCAAAATCTTGTAACCATTTACCAAATTTTTCAACATCAACATTTGACATTATAAATCTTAAATTTACTGGTTGTAATTCATCTTTTTTATTTAAAAATTCGCAATTACAAATTTTTGAAAAATCGCAATTTCCTGTCGCATCAATATAATATCTCGATTTGATACATTCCGATAACATTTTTAAAGAAGTATTTATTGATTCAATCTTATTGTCTATAATATTTACACCTGATACTACTGTATCAAAAAGTACTTCTACACCTGCTTCTTTCATTAGCTTATCAAAAACGATTTTTGCAAGCTCTGGATTGAACCAACCATCATTACCGTCAGAATATGTAATGATGCCATTTAGCTTCTTTAATTCAGCTTTAAATTTAGTCAAAAAGTCTGTGTTTATTTGATTTTCAGAGGTTTTCATAAATGGCGTAACAAGCCCTCCTGTCATTAAACCTCCTAAAAATATGTTTTTTTCGATTAATAATACTTTTTTATTGTTTAGCCCTAAATTATATGCTGCAGCACAACCAGCGGCGCCACCACCTATAACAACTACGTCGTATGACATTTACACTCCTTTTTATATTGTGTTGTCGAAATTAAAGTTGAATTTTCAACTTCAATTTTTCTATTTTCTAAAATTTCTTCGTTTGATAAAGTTAAATTTTCATTATCGTGATAACAAATTCCAGCTTTTGTTTTTAATAAACCTAATTCATAATCATCTAACGGATAATCTAATAAATTTTTATTTTTTGTTGCGATTGTTCCTGTAAATCTATTTTCAAATTTATTATAAATTTTACCTACGTAAAAATTATTTTCTAAAAAAGCATTTCTAATTGATGCAGAATTTGAGTAAGTTAAAATCATGGAATTTTGACTCGTATGTTTATAAAGTTGATTAAAAAATTCAACAGTCCATAAAGTTGGAACTTTAGATGGAGAAAAAGCGTCTAAAAATACAAAATCATACTCCAAATTTGTATTTTTTATAAAATCTCTTGCATCGATATCAAATAGCTCAATATCAATTTTACGATTTTCTAGTACTTTTAGACTAGTTTTATAACTATTTGATATATACTTATAATATATATTATGTAAAAAGGCTAAAATATGTTCAAGGTAGGATAGTTTATACCCCTCTGATTTGTAACTTTTGATAAAATAGGCTAAATTTCGACTAAAAAATTTTTTATTGCGTTTGTCGCTCAAAATTGAGAGAGCCTCATTATCGAAGTACAAATCTTTATATTTTTCTAAGATTTTCAAAAAAAGAATAATATTTATTTCATCTTTAATATAAAATTTATCCTTTGTAATTTTATCAAATTTAGAAAACAAATTATTATTTTTTAAATTTTTATAATTTTTTATCTGTTTTATAAACGGCGAAATTTTTATCAAATTTTTATCAATTTCTACTCCATGCAGAACTAGTTCATGATTTTTTATATCAAAAATGTTATTGGTATCTATCGATTTGATATAATTATTTTTTTCATGCAAATTTTGGAAATAAAAATTTAAAAAAGCTTTTGAATTATATCCAATTCCAAAACAAATATCTAAAACTTTTATTTTATTATTATTTTTTATAAACTCATCAATCTTTGCAGATAAAATAAATTTCTCATAAGCTTCAGAAAGCGCGCCAAACTGTGAATGATAAATATCATTCACTTCATCAGAATATAGCCCTACAGAGCCATCGTCAGTAAATTTTGCCTGAAACTCTACCATATAGCTATTATACAGCTATTTTAGAGTAAATAAAAATAATTTACGTAATGTTTACATATGGCGAACAGTAGGATTTATAAGAATTTGAGCCAATTTATCAGCACCTTCAAAATTACGTTTTGCAAGAGTTTTTGAGGCCGAAACGTTGTCATACTCTACAAATTTGTGTTCTACGCCAAATCCAATTTCATCAAATGTAACAATAGCGTAGCATGAAAGAGGTTTTTCTGTAAAAGGTCTTCCTACGCTTCCAACGTTTACAACAGTTTTGCCTGAATTTGTTTGATATCCGCAAGGTAAATGTGTATGTCCGCAAAGGATTAGTCTTGCATCTGTTCCTTCAACCATTTCTTCAACTTTATCTAGCGGTAAATCAGGCGAAATATCTTCGTTATTACGTCTTGGAGAACCGTGTACTAATAAAATTGGAGTGTTATTAATATTAATTTCCAAATTTTCTGGTAAATTTTTCAAATATTCTTTATTTTCATCTGAAATAACTTCAGCGTCATTTCTCAAAGCATTTGCCATGATTGGAATTTGACCTTTTAATGCGTTAAACATATCCTCGTTAAATTCAACAATCATTTTATCTGTATTACCTTGAACCACGTCCCAATCCATTTGTTTAACAAGTTCTACTGTCTTATCAGGTTCAGGACCTGCCATTGCTAGGTCGCCTAAGCAAATAATATTATCGCATTTTTCATGCTCAATATCCTCTAGAACTTTTTCTAATGCAAACAAATTACCGTGAATATCAGATATAACAGCTAATTTCATAAATTTACCTCAATTTTATTTTAGTGCTAAAATTATTTTATGATAAAAAGAAGAAAAACAAAAGAGTTAACAATAGGTAACGTAAAAATTGGTGGCGGTGCGCCTATTCCTGTACAATCAATGTGCAACACTGATACTCGTGATGTAAAAGCCACTTTAGAACAAATCAAAAAACTTGAAGAAGCAGGTTGTGAAATCATTAGACTTGCAGTCTTGAATAAAGATGCTGCAGAAGCAATTAAAGAAATTGTTAAAAAGTCTTCAATACCTGTGGTTTCAGATATACATTTTGATTACAGATTAGCTATCCAATGTATAAATAACGGGGTTGCCGCTTTACGTTTAAACCCTGGTAACATTGGTCGTAAAGAAAATGTAGAAAAGGTTGTAACTTTAGCAAAGCAACAAAATATACCTATCAGAATTGGTATTAATGCTGGTTCTCTAGAAAAAAATCTGCAAGAATTAGACATTTCTTTAGCAGAAAAAATGGTTATGAGTGCTGAAGGACATATTAAAATTTTAGAAGATTTAGATTTTGATAAAATAAAAGTTTCATTAAAATCGTCTGATGTACCTACAACAATTGAAGCTTACCAATTATTCTCTGAAAGACATGATTATCCACTTCATTTGGGTATAACTGAATCTGGAACGCTAAAAGGTGGTTTAGTTAAATCATCAGTTGGTATTGGTGCACTATTAGCTCAAGGTATTGGTGATACAATCAGAGTTTCATTAACTGAAGATCCTGTTGAAGAAGTTCACGCAGGTTATGCAATTTTAAAAGCTTTAAATCTACGTCAAAGAGGTGTAAACTTTGTATCTTGTCCTACTTGTGGTAGAACTCAAATTGATTTAATCGGACTTGCAAAAAAAGTTGAAGAAAGATTTAAAGACCTTGATGAACCTCTAACAATTGCAACAATGGGTTGTCCTGTTAATGGTCCAGGGGAAGCTAAACACGCTGATTTTGGTATTGCCGGTGCTATCGGAGAAGGTTATATCTTTAGAAAAGGCGAAATTATTGCTCGTGTTCCAGAAGCTGAACTTTTAGACAAATTAGAAGAAGTTATTGTTAATTACTTGAACAATCCCGAAAAATAAGTTATTATGATATAAAAGGACAATTAATGAAAAAGTTTTTTATACCAGTAATATTCTTATCTTTATTCTTGTCAACAAATGTTGCAAAAGCTTATGTTACACAAGATGAGGTATATTCAGAAGAATCAATGATTAACTACGGTTATTCTGTTGATTTTGTTGAAATGTATAATAAAATTCAGGCTCGTTCTAATGGGGAACCTTATGATTACAAACCATCAGAAGACCCTATTTATAAGTATCAACCGTTCAAATCAATAAAAAGACTTATATATTATCTTGATCCATCATCAGATACAAGCCAATTCTTAAATCACGATATCAAGAATTATCCTAACTATAACGATTACTAGATGTTATATGCAATCAATTTGCATAAATCTATTACGTGGTTAGGAAAAATACCGATGATAAGCGTAATTGTAGCGCATACGTACAATACGATGCTTGCTGATTCTGTTTTATAAATTACGTATCTTTCAGTTTGAGATGAATCTTTTTCAAACATAAGTTTTGCAATTCTTACGTAATAGTACAAGGCTATTACGATTGCGCAGATTAAAACTATCAAGAATGGTAAGAATACTAGACCCGATTGAGCGATTGCTGATAATAGATAAACTTTTGAGATAAAGCCAGATGTTAACGGCATTCCAGCTAACCCAAGTAGAGCAACTAAAAACGCTAATGAGAACATTGGATTTGTGTATGCAAAGCTTTTAAATTCGTATAGCTTATTTGAGAATGCTGAATTTTCAAGCAATACGACAGCTGAAAATACGCCTAAATTCATAATAATATATGTTAATAGGTAAAATAGTACAGTAGAAATATTATACACGCTAACAAGGCTTGCAGCAAAAATCATGTAAGAAGCATTTGCAGAAGAGCTTGCGGCCAATAAACGTTTAATATTCTTTTGTCTTATTGCAATTAAATTAGCCCAAACAACAGTTATAGATGCAAGAACTAGTAATATTACTGGAAATTCAAAGCTGTAACTAAAATTAAATACTAGCAGTCTGCATAAAATCCCGAATACTGCTATTTTAGGTACTGACGAAATGAACGCTACAACAGAGGTTGCAGAAGCTTCGTAGATATCAAGTATCCAGTTTGCAAACGGAAATATTGCCAATTTAAACAACAATCCGCATGTGATGAAGACTACAGACAATGTGTAAATCCATTCTGCAGTGTGTTGCATATAAAAATCATTAATAACAGTGAAATTTACTGAAGAAGTTACGCCATATAAATACGAAATGCCGAACAAAAATACGCAAGTCGCAACTGCATTTGTTATCAAGTATTTAAACATAGCTTCTTTTGATTTGTAGCCTTTGGCAAATGCAATCAAGAACATACAACCAAAACTTAGCATTTCCATAGTTATAAACATTGACAAATAGTCGTTAACAGCTACAAGCAACATCGCAGAGAGAATTGTGCCTAAATATATTGCGTGGAATTGAAACGCTCTATTTCTTCGAGAAGCAACAGCTTTTTTCGTAAGCAAAGCACAAATTATACTTGAAATCAAAATCATTGCTTGCATAAATACTGTATAAATATTTGAAATCAAAGCATCAGAAAATGCGTAATAAATAGGTTCAAATTGAACGTCAAACAGTGAAATTAGTGAAGCAAATAGTGTTCCTACTGTAATCCATTTTGCAGATTTATAAAATCTAATATTTTTATTTATCAAGCAAAATATGACTTGTACAAGCATTCCAAGAAGGATAATCATATTTGGTATAAAAATATTTAATATATCTAGTGAAGAATTCATTATATGCCTACGCTTTCTATAATTGTTTCAACAACAGGACTTATCATATCAACGATACCCATTGGATAAATACCAAAGAAAATGATAACAGCTGATAATGACGCTAATATTACAAATTCATGTGTTGAAATATCTCGTAGATTTGTCCAACATTCTTGAATTTGTCCGTAAAAACATCTATGTAAAAGTCTTAAAATATAAGCAACGCTTAAAACTAAAACTATCATTGCTAAAAACACGATAATTGGAATTAATATAGGTGTTTCATATTGAGCGGTAAATGCGCCCCAGAACGATAGGAATTCACCAATAAAACCTGAAGTTAGTGGCAGACCAACACCCGCAAGAGCAATAATTATAGTAAATGCTGTTAGATTAGGTAAAACTTTTGCAAGTCCGCCTAACATATTCAAGTCTCTTGTCTTTGTTCTTATATAAATTATTCCGACAATCATAAATAATCCTGCCGCAACAAGCCCGTGTGAAACCATTTGGAAGATTCCACCTGTTAGACCGAATTCATTATTTGCACATAAACCTAGCAAAACAATGCCCATATTTGAAATACTTGAATATGCAACAATCTTTTTCATATCGTTTTGATGATATGCAAGAATAGCTGAGTGAATAATATTTATTAGCGCAAATATTAGCAAAATTGGAGCAATCAATTTAAACGCATCTGGTAACAACATTATATTAAATCTAATAAAACCGTATGCGCCTAATTTTAGCAAAATGCCCGCTAATAGCATGCTTACAGGAGTAGGGGCATCAACGTGAGCATTAGGAAGCCAAGTATGCAAAGGAATAATTGGCATTTTTACAAAGAATCCAATCATTAATAAAATTGATATCAAAATTTGTACATACATCGGTAACTTATCGACAATATCAATATCTGTAAGTAGAGATGTCATTTGCGCATTTAGAGTATTATTAAAGTAGTGTAGCAATAAAATACCTACTAGCATAAACATACTGCCTAAAAATGTGTATAGTAAGAATTTCATTGCTGATTTTTGAGAATTTCCTGTACCCCAAAGATTAATTAAAAAGTACATTGGAATAAGTTCTAATTCCCAGAATAAGAAGAATAAGAACATATCGCAAGATGTAAATACGCCTAAAATAGCTGTTTCTAGTAGAAAAATCAATCCGTAGTATAATTTATGACGTTTTCTAATACAAGTCTTGCTTGCAATTGTTGCTAATAATACTAAAAAAGAAGTTAAGATTACCATTACAAGAGATAAACCGTCAAGAGTAAATACGGAACGTACACCTAGCGATGGAACCCCACTAATTCCGAAAAATGATAATTCTGAAAAATAAGGTTCTGCTGGATTATAAAAAATCCAGAAACACAATGCGTATATAAAATGTAGAGTTGCAAAACCTTTCGCAAATCTACGAATAACAACTTCTTGACCCCTAAAGATTGGTAATAAATACAATACAGGTACGATTAATGGCGCAAATATTAATAAATTAAGTGATAAATAATTCATTTACACCTCCACGAAATAAGCAACAAGTGAATACACAACACAGAAAATTGTGAATAATGCTGCTAAAATTAAGAATGAATAACTAATATAGGATTGGATATTTCCTGTTTGTAATTTTGAACATACCCAGGATTTCAATTTTACTAAAAATACAATTACGGCTACAAAACCGTCATATACGTATGTTTCAATAAAATTAAACGTCTCTGTTATAGAAGAATAGATGTTTTTTGCAAGATAATTGTAGAAATTATCGATATATAAAGCGTTATAAGATAAATTATACAATATTGGTAATTTGATTAAATTATTTGATTTTCTAAATAAAACAAACGCAGTAATTAAACCTAATAATTCAATAATTACTGGTAAAATTTCTATTTTAATATCGTTTAGGTTTGGGAAGAAAAAGCCTAAAATTACAATGAAAAATGTCATTAAAATTGTAGGAATAATAAGACCTTTTGACACTTTTTGTGCATTTTCAGAAGCTTCTGTTTTTCCTTCAAAAACAATGAAATATAATCTAAATATGTAATATGCAGTCATAAATGAAACTAGCACTAATAGCGATAAAATTAGATAATTAGAGGTTTCAAACAATTGGTGAATAATAAGAGATTTTGAAACGAAACCGCTAAACATCAAGCCACATAAAGATAAAGCACCAATTATAAAACATGTAGCTAATATTGGAGATTTTTTTCTTAAACCTCCCATTTTATGAATATTTGCATTGCCTGCAAAAGCAGTTATTATTGCACCTGCGCATAGGAACAACATTGATTTTATAAAAGCGTGAGAACATAAATAAACAACTCCACCTGTTAGAGCTCCAGAACCAAGTGCGACAAACATTATACCAAGTTGAGAGCTTGTTGAATATGCCAAAATCTTTTTAACATCATCGCAAGTCATTGCAAAATATGCGCATAGAATTGCAGTAATCAAACCAATTGCTATAATAAAATTCATTGCAAATGTTGATTGAAAATAAATTGGATACAATCTAGCAACCAAAAATACACCAGCAGCAACCATTGTTGCAGAGTGAATTAAGGCACTCACAGGAGTTGGACCTTCCATTGCATCAACAAGCCACGTATGAAGTGGGAATTGTGCTGATTTTGCAATTGAACCAAAAAATAACATAACACAGATTATTGCAAAAGTTGTTTCTGTCGTATATGTATATAATATAGATGAAATCTCGTCTAAGCTTGAATATGGAATTGCGACAAATGAACTATCTGACGCAAAATTATACATCAATACTGATGAAAAAATTATTCCTGCAAGCAAAAGAGTATCGCCAATTCTATTCATTAAAAAAGCTTTTTTAGCAGCTTTTTGGGCTGAATCTTTTTTATACCAAAAACCGATTAATAAATAACTTGAAACCCCCATAAGTTCCCAAAATACGTATGTTTGGAAAATATTTGGCGCTAAAACTAGACCTATCATTGTAAAAGTAAAAAAGTTAAAGAATGTGAAAAATCTTACAAAACTTTTGTCTTCATACATATAATAATAAGCATAAATTTGTACGATTAAAGATACGGCAAACACAATCAGCATAAGGAATGCAGATATTAAATCAACATAGCAACCTAAATCAAAGGCAACACCTTTGACATTTAAAAAATTGATTACTGTTTCGTAAGTAAAATTAGGTGTAAGCAATACTTTTGCCAAGACGAAAGAGGAAGAAATAACGCCCCATACGCTTGATAAAAGAGTTAACGCTAGAATCGTTTTTTTTGATTTTAATATTCCAGTAAATTTTCCAATCAAAATAAGCAATGTTACCCACATTGGGAAAAATAATGTTAATGATATATTTTGAACAAAAAAGTCCATTAGCCTTTTAACTCCTTATAATCATTTATATCAACGCTATGTTTAGATTTATACATTAGATAAAAAATCGCAACGGCGATAGCCAATTCTATTGCGCCTATTCCGATGTAGAATATTGAAAAAACATATCCTGTCATATTTACGTTATCTACAAATGACGAAAACGCAATAAAATTAATATTTACAGATGTAAGCATAAACTCTATTGATATTAATACTTTGAAAATATTTTTTGAAATAATAACGCCAACAAAGCCTACTACAAAGAGTAATAGCGCAATTATCAAATAGTGAAACAATGATACGTTACAAATCAAATTACCCACGTTTTTTCTCCTTGTATAAATTCAATGTTGATAGTCCTAAAATCACCATAAAAATTAGCAGAGAAACCAATTCAAAGGCGAAGAAGAATTTTGTATATAATCCAGTTGAAATAGCATCAAACATTTCAAACGAGTTTATATTTAGCACAGATTGAGGAGTAAATAACCACTCAATTACAGATGATGAAATAATTAATATATTAAATATAGTTAAAACCAATAATACAGCTGAAATTAGAGCAATTAAAAATTTTGGTGAAAAAGATAAATTTAATAAATCTTCTTTTTGTTGTGATGTAAACATAATTGCCAATACAAATAAAATTGGCACTGCTAAACCGTAAATTGCAATTTGCACAACAGCATTATATTGAGCATTTAATAGGAAGAATAACCCTGCAGTTGCAAAGAAAACAATCACGGCCAAAAAGATTGAATGGATAATCTTTTTAGCAAGAATTGAACAAATAGCGCAACCTAAAATAAGAAAGGCGCAAGTATAAAATATAACGCTAACTAAAATATCTGAGCTATTCATTATTCTCCTCACTTTTCTTATAATTTACAATCAAATTTTCTTTATTATCTGTTGCTAATTCATATTCTTTACCCATTTCGATTGCTTTTGGTTTGCAATAGAATGCACAATTTCCGCAAAAGGTACATTTATTGTAGTCAATAGTGTAATTAACGATTTTGTTATCTTGTTTTTCAATCATAATCGCATTTGCAGGACAAACATGTTGGCAAATTCCACAACCAAGACATTTATTAATATCATAATTGTGTTTTCCTCTAAAATTATCGTTTAACGCTTGTTTCTTTTCAGGATATTCAAGAGTAACACGATTTTTAAATGCGTGTTTAAATACAGTGATATGACCTTTTATAAGAGCTAAAATTGATTTAAAAAACTCTTTAAACATTAGTCTAGCCCTCCAATATTTACAAGATACTTAAATACGCATATATACATAAAGTTTATAATTGAAAGTGGTAGAAGAAATTTCCAACTAAAATTTAATAGCGAAGACGATTTTAATCTAGGTAAAGTTGCCCTAACCCACATAATTATAAAACATATAATAAAAGTCTTAATAAAGAACCACACAACTTGCTCAAAATAAACAAAAATTTGAGCAGTAACATTGTTAGAAATAAGTTTTTCTGAAACATAAAAACCTAAAGGTGATAAAAATCCGCCAAAGAATAATGCCACAATAAATGCAGACATAGCAAATAACATTGCATATTCGCCTAAAAAGAATAGTGCAAATCTCATTCCAGAATATTCCACATTGTATCCTGCAACTAGTTCACTTTCAGCTTCTGGCAAGTCAAATGGACATCTGTTAAGTTCTGCAATTGCGCAAATAAACATTATTGTAAACCCTAAGAAACAAGGGAAAATAAACCAACCGCAAACTTGATACATTGAAATTTGTGATTGTATAATGTTTTTTAAATTCAATGATGAAGCTAAAACTGCGATTGATAATAGCGAAAACATCATCGGTATTTCATAGCTTATGGCTTGTGCTACGGAACGAACAGCACCGAGTAGGGAATATTTGTTGTTGCTTGAATAACCGGCTAAAACTGTACCCATAATAGGAATTAACGCAATTACTAAAAACATCAATGCTGAAATTGAAGTTGAGAACATATCAAATTCCGCAGAAAATGGAATTACACCCCAGCATAGCATAACTGGTGTAAAAGCTATGATTGGCGCTAAAGTAAATAATATTTTATCAGTTGTATTTGGTTCAATATTTTCTTTGCACAACAATTTAATTGCATCAGCAACGGTCTGTAAGCAACCCCATAGTCCAACTCTGTTTGGGCCTTTTCTTTGAGTGAATAAGGCCAAAACTTTTCTTTCCATAAGCACTAATACTAAAACAACTAGAATAAGTGCTACGGCAACGATTATAAATGGCACAATAGGAAATACTACGTATGCAATTTCTTTTGGCAAGTTGTATTTTGCAAGATATTCAATAAATAAATTTAATAAATAACTCATTATTTATCCACCTCCGGCAAAATTACATCTAACGAGCCAAAGATTGCCATTAAATCAGCCATTTCAGCATCTTTAACCAATTCTGGTAAAACTTGTACTGCGTAATATGAACCAGTTCTCCATTTAACACGTAAAGGATTTCTACCTTCTGCTTTTACAGTACAAGAAGTTAAACCTCTTGGAGCTTCAACAGTTGAAGTGTATTCACCATTTATATTTAACGAGATTGGTTTTACAGATTTATTTAAAACTTCTTCTTTTGAAGATTTAATATAAGTAACGCATTGAGACACAATCGCTAAAGATGAATATAATTCAGCAATTCTGACTTTGTATCTTGAAAAAGCATCGCAATCATATTCAATCGCAGGCTCAAAATCAATCTCGCCATAAACAAGATATGGATTAGATTTTCTAAAATCTAAATTTACACCTGATGCACGCAAGTTTGGCCCAGTAATAGAATACTGAATTGCTTTATTTTTAGGTAATAAACCTTTTCCGATTGTTCTTGATTTAAAAATAGGATTATCAGTGATAATAGCCTCATAATCTTCAATACAAGCTGGCATATCATCAACAAATTTTTGAATTTTGTCCAAAATTTCTAGCGGAATATCGTGTCTAACTCCACCAAAAGTAAAGTAGTTATACATCATTCTTTGACCAGTTAATTCTTCAAAGATATGTAAAATACGTTCTCTGTCTCTAAATGCGTAGAACAATGGAGAAGATGCCCCTAAATCAAGTAAGTAAGTGCCTAACCATAACAAGTGAGATGCGATACGGTTAAGCTCCATACATAAAACTCTTATATATTGAGTTTTTTTAGAAACTTCAATATTCGCAATTTTTTCAATTGCATCACAATAAACATACGAATTAAAAAATCCGCCAAGATAATCAATTCTATCTACAACAGGTAAGTATTGTAAATATGTACGGCTTTCTGCCATTTTCTCAATACCACGATGAAGATAGCCAACTTCTGGTGTGCAAGATTTTATGATTTCTCCGTCAAGGTTTAAAATCAATCTCAAAACCCCATGAGTAGAAGGGTGTTGAGGTCCAACATTGATTTTCATTTCTCTGAATTGGTTAGTCATTCCACACCAACCTTTCATCGTTTTGAACATACGATTTCAAAAGAGGGTGTCCTTGCCAAGTTTCAGGCATATATAATCTCTTTAAATTGTCATTGCCTTCAAAATTTATACCAAACAAATCAAAAATTTCACATTCATCAAAATTTGCGCTCTTATAAAGCGAAACAACTGATTTTATTGAGTTTGTTGTAACATTAGTAATAACTTTTACGAACTCATTGCTTTCTGTTGAATATAAATTATAACAAAGTTGTATAAATTGGCGATAATCAGTCGCAATAATTTCAGTTAGCATATCAAAACAGATGATATTTCTTGTTTTTAAGAAGCTAATAACATCATAAACATTGTTTTCAACGTAAATATAATCATCATTTACGAAGATTTCTGGGTAGTATTCTTTTAATAAATCAGTATTAATCAAAGTCCACCCCCAATTTTGTTATAGTCAAATCAGTGTCTTTAACTAAAATATCATTTTCTTCTTTTAAGCAAGAATAATGTTTTGCAACAAATTTATCTCTATCAAGGATAGATTCTTTTTTAATATTTGCTTGAAGTTTTCTAATTGCATCTAAAAGCGCTTCAGGCTTTGGTGGACACATTGGAAGATAAATATCAACAGGGATAATCTTATCTACGCCGTTAACAACGGAATAAGAGTCTGCAAACATTCCGCCACCACAAGTACATGCACCCATTGCGATAACATATTTAGGTTCAGGCATTTGTTCATATAATTTTAGCAAAGCTGGCGCCATTTTATGCGTAATAGTACCTGCACAAATCAATAAATCCGCTTGTCTTGGAGAACCTCTAAAAACTTCTGAGCCAAAACGTGCAATATCAAAATCTGCAGCAGAAGTTTGCATCATTTCAATTCCACAACAAGAAGTTGCAAATGTAAGAGGCCAAAGAGAATTAGCTCTACTCCAATTTAAGATATAATCAATGCTTGAAACAATTACATTCATTTATTCACCTCTAATAAATTTTTTCTGATTGCATATATTAATGCAAATAAAAGTATTAAAACGAATAAAAATATTTCAAATAAAATAAAAATATCGAATTTATTGAAAGAAACAGCAAATGGGAATAAAAATATTGTTTCGACATCAAAAATCAAAAACAAAACTGCAAAATTGAAATATTTTACATCAAATTGAAGTTTTGAATCAGAAAACAATTTCATACCGCATTCATAAATTTCTGACTTTGAATTAGTTTCATTCTTGTAAGCACAAACAATACTTGCAACTATTGAAGCTATTGCAAATAGAAGTGATAGAATGGAAAAAATAATTATATAAGTCAGCTCTGTCAAAATCAATCCTCGCCAGTATGTAATTAATATATTATACAGAAAAATTTCGTGATATAATAGTCTTTGTTGTGATATATTAAGCAAATTTTATGAGAAATTTTTACATTTTAACATTACTCTTCTATCTAGTATTCACGCCTAATTTAGCGTATTCACTTGAGGGAGGAATTGAATATGACGGAGTATACATTGATTATACGGCTTTAAACTATAACCAATGGCGAAAAACAGCTGATTACAATTTTTTGAAAGCTCGTAATGCAAAGACAGAAAATGAACGTCAGATGTACTATTCTCGTGCTGTTGGTGCTTATCAAACCATGACAAAAATTAACCCTTTTGATCCAATTGTTATGGCAACAATTGGTCATATTTATGGAAAAATGCACAACAGAGTTTATGCAAAAGCATTTTTGGATAGAGGTTTAAACTTAGATTTAAAAAATCCTATCGTAAATTATTATTATGGCATTTTTCATGACGACGAAAGAGATTATAGGAAAGCTAGAAAAAGCTACAATGTGGCATTTGCAAATGGCATGAAGGCTAATTATGATTTAATAATAAGACTTGCCGTTGTAAATGCTAAACTTGGAGAGTTAGAAAACGCAAAGTATTATTATAATCTTGCTTATATGCTAAACCCTTCAAAAGAATTAAAAAATAAAATCATCTTATTAGATGAATTAAAAAAATAATTATAGTTATATCATAGTATATAATTATAAGATTAGGGAATGGGGATTGAATTAAATGTTTAAAAAATTACGTTTAGTTTTAATATGTTTATTAGCGTTGCAAATGTTTATACCTGCACTTGCGAAGGGGAATACAGATTGCAGTAAAAATGCGTGGGAAGAATATCAACCTAAAAAGCATGAGGTTATTTTTTCACAAGAATTATTTAAAATTAATGCAATTGACCCTAACACATACACAAACCCAAGTGGTAGTAGCTTCCCTGGGGTTAGAGGTGCTAACCAATTAGTAATTTATACTCCGAAATTTGGGACATCTACTGAAACAAATGAATACGGTGGAGAAGCTATCGTACAAGGGAATACTGTAGTAAGTCTTAGTGGTGCAGATTCACTAATCCCTAAAGACGGATTTGTAATTAGTGGTCATGGTCGTGCAAAAAAATGGATGAACGAAAACCTTATGGTAGGTACAAAAGTTTATATTGATAAATATAATAAAACTATAACAGCTTATATCACTTCTGAAAGCTTTATTTATGATGCTCAAGAAAAGATTAAAGAAGCTAATTCTATGATTAACTACTACGAAAGCAATCTTTTAAATTATGATTCATCATTACCGAAAGCATATATCTCAAGAGCTAATTATTTCTTAAAAAGAGCTAAATTTAGCCCAAGAAATGTACAAAAATATTCAACTTTATCAATTGAACACGCAAATGGCGCTATCGCATCATCAGTTCCTTTTAAAGAAAGTGAACTAAAAGGTGTTTGGATTAGACCAACCGCAACTTCAAAAACTGCTATCATTAACACTTTGAATGATATGCAAAAAACAGGTATTAACAATATATTCCTAGAAACTTTCTATCACGGTAAAACAATTTATCCAAGTAATGTTATGAGAAGCTATGGTTTCACAACTCAAAATGAGTTCTTTACAGGCTTTGATCCACTAAGAATTTGGATTCAAGAAGCTCACAAACGAAATATCAAGGTAAATATTTGGTTTGAAAGTTTTTATGTTGGTAACAAAGTTCCAACAGATTATCCAGAGTCAATCTTAGCTAAAAAGCCAGAATGGGCAAACGTTAACAGACGTAATGCCAATAAACCTGGTTTACACCCATCATTGTCAGAACACAACGGATATTTCTTAGACCCTGCAAATCCTGAAGTACAAGAGTTTGCACTGTCTTTAATCAAAGAAATTATTATTAATTATAGACCAGACGGTATCAACCTTGATTACATCAGATATCCACAATCTGTATCAAGCGGTTATGCTGGATATATCGATTCAAACTGGGGTTATACAAAATATGCCAGAGAAGAATTTAAAGGACTTTATGGCATTGACCCTTATGACATAACTTCAAAAGATTCTCGTTGGGATTTATGGAGCAGATATAGACAAAACAAAATTGAACAAATGGTCCAAAAAGTAAGCTGTCTATGTCGTTCAAACAAGGTTTTATTCACAGCTGTTGTATTTCCAAACCTAAATCAAGCTACAGCCGTAAAACAACAAAACTGGGCTAAATGGGCACAATCAGGTTTGGTTGACGGTTTCACTCCGTTATTCTTAACTTGTGATCCTAAAACAATGAAACAAATGGTTTACGATTTCAGAAAACATATTTGCAACACAAATACAAAACTTTATGCAGGCTTATTCGTAACATTTATGGGCGGAGCAGAAGAAGACTTAATTAGACAAGTCCATGAAACAAGAAAAGTAAATCTAGGCGGTGTTATTATATTTGATTATGCTCACTTTGCAGAAAAATATAAGAAAATTCTATCTTGCAGTGCATTTGATTCATCTCAATGCAAGGTTTCAGTACCTAGAACTGTAAGTTCATACAAAACTAATAAATAGGTGATTATTATGTGTGAAGAAGAAAACAACGAACAAAAACGTGAAAAAAGACAATTCTTAGGCATAACATTTGAATGCTGTAATGTTTATGCAAGGATTTATAAAAACAAAGAAGGTACAGCATACGTAGGTCGATGCCCTCGTTGTATGCGACCAATTAGAATACCAATAGGTGAGGGCGGAACAGGACAAAGATTTTTTAGAGGTAGATAATATGGAAAAACTTAGAAAAGAACACGAATTAATCGATATTTTTTACAATTTAACAAGTATTCCTTCACCTTCTCTACACGAAGAAAAAGTCGTAGATTGGGTTAGAGAATTTTGTAAAAAAGAAGGTTTAAATTTTATGACAGATAGCTACAACAATGTAGTTATAAAATTACCAGCAACAGATAGTTCAAAACCAATGATGGCACTATCTTCACATATGGACGTAGTTGGTGATGATTCACCAGTTACACCAATTTTAGATGGAGATTTTATTCACGCTAACAATAGAACTCTTGGTGGAGACGATAAATTCGGCATGTCTGCAGCATTAAAATTATTGAAAGATACTAAAAATTCAGATATGAAACATGGTGGACTTGAAGTTGTATTCACAAGAGATGAAGAAAACGGCATGAGCGGTATTCACAACTTTGATTTTAACAACTTAGATTCAAAATATGTAATCGTTTGTGATGCTGACGAATTCGGCGTATTACAAGTTTCTGGCGCAAGCTACTGTAACGGTCATGTTGAAATCAATTGTAAAGGCAGGTATCGAAATTGCTGATAAAACAAAACCAAACGCAGCAAAATTAATTGCAGAACTTTGTAATGAAATTCCACAAGGCGTTTATTACGCTGATGAAACAGGCGTTGTAACATCAATTAATCTTGGTGGTATTAAAGCAGGTGATATTAAAGTTACAAACGTTTTAAATCCTCACGCAGAAGCTTCATATTCTATTCGTAGCGCTGATTTAGCAAAAGAAAATGAACTAATCGACAAAGTTATGAAAATTGTTGATAAATTCAATGAAAAATATGAAGGTATTGCTAAGGCAGATGCAGTATTTAAACAAAAAATGCCAGCTTTTGAAAAATCAAATGATACTTATATTCCAGAAGTATTTGAAAAAGCTGCACAAAAACTTGGCGTAAAATATGAAATTAATTCATTCCACGCAGGTGCTGAAACTCATATTTATTGCCAACACAAAAATGCAAAAGGTGAAACATTTATACCTTTCTTGCTAGGTCTTGCAGACTTGTACAATATGCACTCTGCAGACGAAAAAATTGATTATAAGAGCTTTTTAAAAGGCTACGATTTATTAAAGGAATTTTTCTTCCAATTCAACAAATAAATCAACAACCTTAGAATGAATATTTTCAATTGAATCGACCGAGTTAATTACTTTAACTCGGTTTGGTTCTTTTTTAGCTATTTCTAAATAACCATTACGAACTCTTTCAAAGAACTCTTTACCCGCTGATTCCATTCTGTCTTTATGAGAACCAACTCTTGCCATAGAAGTTTCAACATCTATATCAAAAACGTATGTTAAATCAGGTTTTAAACCGCTTGTAGCGATATCATTTAACATATTAATTCTTTCAACATCAAGTTGTCTACCATAACCTTGATAAGCAACAGATGAATCGGTATGTCTATCTGAAATTACAATTTTACCAGCCTCAACATTTTTACGAACGATAATATCAACATTTTGAGCTCTATCTGCAAGAAATAGGAATGATTCACATACAGAAGAAACTTCGCCATCATAATCAAGCAATAAGCCTCTGATTTTTTCTCCTAAACCTTTACAACCTGGTTCACGAGTTAGAACAACTTCATAACCTTTTTTTTGTAAATACTCAACAAGAAGATTTATTTGTGTTGTTTTTCCGCAACCATCTTGCCCTTCAAATGTAATAAACATACCTTTTTTCATAATATACTCCTAAAAAATAATAAAAAAAGGCGGGAACAAAAGTTCCCGCCTTTTAATAAGAATTATTAGCCAATAACTTCTCTAACTTCTGTAGCTAAGTTTTTAGCGTCTAATTTAATACCAGGACCCATTGTTGTAGTCAAGTAAACTGACTTAACGTAAGTACCTTTAGCTGAAGCAGGTTTAGCTCTTAAGATTGCATCTGCAAGAGTTGCAAAGTTCTTAACTAAATCTTCTTCTGAGAATTGAATTTTACCGATAGGGCAGTGAATCATACCTTGTTTATCAGCTCTGAATTCAACTTTACCAGCTTTAGCATCTTTAACAGCTGCAGCAACGTCTAAAGTAACTGTACCTGTTTTTGGGTTTGGCATCAAGCCTTTAGGACCTAAAACACGACCTAATTTACCAAGCATACCCATACAATCTGGTGTAGCAATTAATGTATCGAATTCGAACCAACCTCCTTCGATTTTTTCAATAATGTCTTCAGCACCAGCTGCATCAGCACCTGCATTTAAAGCTTCAGTTGCTTTAGCACCTTTAGCGATAACGCATACTCTAACAGTTTTACCAAGACCTGCTGGTAATACTGTTGTTGAACGTACTTGTTGGTCTGCGTGTTTTACTTCAATACCTAAACGCATGTGACATTCAACTGTTTCATTGAATTTTGAAACTTCACTTGAAATTTCTTTTAATTTTTTAATAGCATCAACTGCAGTAGATGGTTGTTCAAAACCTTCTAGCATTTCAGCCATTTTCTTTTGTTTTTTTGTTAATTTTGCCATTTTAAATTTTCCTTTCGTGGTATTAACGGACTAAAAAGTCCTTCCAGTCTAAGTATAACTAGTCTTCTTTAACTGTTACACCCATAGCTCTACATGAGCCTTTAATCATCTCAACTGCTGCGTCCATTGTTGTTGCATTCAAATCGTTCATTTTAATTTTAGCGATTTCTTCCAATTGAGCTCTTGTGATTTCACCAACTTTTTCCTTGTTTGGAGTTGATGAACCTTTAGGAATATTTAATGCTTTTTTAATTAACACTGGAGCTGGTGGTGATTTGATGATAAAAGAGAAACTTCTATCTTCATAAACATCAATAATTACAGGGATAATATAACCTGCTTGAGATTCAGTTTTAGCATTGAATTGCTTACAAAAATCCATGATATTAACACCGTGTTGACCTAAAGCAGGACCAACTGGTGGTGATGGATTAGCTTTACCGGCTTGAATTTGAAGCTTAATTTTGCCTACTACTTTTTTTGCCATTTTATTTTTCCTTTCTGTGGTCAAACGGGGACTTTCCCCTTCCACTCATTATAATTTTTGAATTTGTTTGTATTCTAATTCAACTGGAGTTTCACGTCCAAAGATTGAAACGTTAGCACGTAATTTAGCTTTATCTGGATAAACCTCTGTAATTTCACCAACGAATTCAGCGAATGGACCAGAAATAATACGTACTTGATCGCCAGCTTTAACGTCAAGTTCAATTTTTTGTACTTGAGTATCAGTTCTGTGAATAATTCTTTTAATTTCACTTTCTTTAGCTGGAATAGGTTTTTTAGCTGAACCAACGAATTTTGTAACACCTGATGTGTGTCTTACTACATACCAGCTGTCTTCGTCCATAATCATTTCAACTAATACATAACCTGGGAATATTTTTTCATCTTTTTCTTGTTTTTTTCCACCTTTAACTTGAGTTACAGTTTTTTGTGGAACTTCAATTCTAAAGATTTTGTCAGCCATGTTCATATATTCGATACGTTTTTCAAGGTTAACTTTAACTTTGTTTTCATAACCAGAATATGTGTGAACGATGTACCAACGTTTTTTATTATCTTTTTTAGAAGGTTTTTCTTCAGCTGTTTCAACTGGAGCAACTTCAGCAGGAGTTTCAGCCTCTGTTTCAACAGTATCAACTGTTTCTTCTACTAATTCTTCATCTAATTTTTTATCTGTCATAAATCCACCTAATTATTTGATAGGTATTAAACCTAAAAGTCCTTTAAAAACTAAGTCGATAAGATAAACACTAATAGTAAAAATAGCAACAATAGCCACAACGAATGCAGTTTCTGCAATTACTTGATTTTTTTCTGGCCAAATAATTTTACTCCACTCAGATTTAACACCTTTGAAGTATGTAACTATTGAATTAATTGTATTGTTCATCATCTCAACCTTTAAATTTGAACGACTCGCGCCCTGAAGGACTCGAACCCTCGACATCCGGTTTTGGAGACCGACGTTCTA
>SAMEA104315425__coassemble_771_pt1 | contig 22430 bp, 22 predicted proteins | sample SAMEA104315425__metabat2_low_PE_034 | metagenome-assembled genome bin SAMEA104315425 (sample SAMEA104315425) | gut metagenome | biome: Monkey gut; feature: monkey-associated habitat; material: faeces | place: China | collected 2013 | reverse complement strand
TAATAGTTGATGATTCAAGAAGTTGGGTTGCTTATCACAAAGAAAATATGCTTTGCAATTACAAAGATATAGAAATTGATACTGCATTATCAGCTCGAGATGCGTATGATTTAGTATTTGGAATGGTTTCTGACCCTTATGATTTAATCATAACAGATTTACACATGGAGTATGATTTTGAACCTCTATACGCAGGCGAATGGTTAATCCAACAAATTCAAATGCTAAAACAATATTACAAAACAAAAATCTATATCTGTTCTGCAGCTTCTAATATAAGAATGATTGCAGAAAGATACAATGTTGATTTTATTCCAAAACCTTTAGCATCAAGAGATATTTCTGTTTACGAAAACCTATTGTAATTCATCAAGCAAGGTTTGTGCTTTAAAACATTTTGCGTGATATTTTTTTGTATAAAGTTTGCATTGGCTTGAAATTTTTTCGCAACGTTCTTCATCAATATCTTCCGCTGGATATGATGTGTCTGAACAGATTGCCCAAACCCAATAACCCCCTGGATATGTCGGAAGTGGTGAAGAGTATGCCTCAACTACATTAAATTCTTCTAAAAGAAGTTTGTATAATGATAATGAATCTTCATCCTTTGTTACAGGTGCTTCAGACTGAACAACTAAAATACCATTTTTTCTCATAGAAGCTTTGATGTTGTCATAGAATTGGTTAGTAAATTCTCCAACCCCAGGTCCAAGAGGTGTTGGTGTGCAAATAATGATTACATCGAACATGTCTTTTTTGTCCTTGATATATTCAAATGCATCCATAATCAATACTTCAACTCTTGGGTCGTCTAAGCCACTTGAAATTGATGGTAAATATTTTCTACAAGTATTTACTACCATTTCGTCAATATCAACAATAACAACCTTTTCAATAGTGTCATGTTTTAAAATTTCTTTTGCAGTAGCACCTGTTCCACCGCCAATTACTAAAACATTTTTAGGACATTTGTGGTTTAACAAAGGAACATGTGTAACCATTTCACTGTAATAGTATTCATCGCCTTCTGTTGCGTACATAAGACCATTTAGAGTAATCATTTTACCAAGTTGTGAATCTGTATCAATGATTTCGATTTTTTGGTATTTTGATTGTTCTGAAAATAAAACATCTTTGATTTTTATCGCAATGCCAAAGCCAGAAGGTGTTAATTCTCTGTAATATTGACCTTTATTTGTCATGTTTAATCCTTTTTATTTTTGACCATTATTGAGCTAAAATATGTGCATGGAAGTGGAACACTTCTTGTCCAGCAGATTTACCAGTATTAATAACTGTTTTGTATTCTTTTATGTTTAATTTTTCACAAACAGCTTTAATACCTTTTAAAATTTCTGCCAAAAGTTTTTCATCATTAATTTCGTTCAAATTCGCTGCGTGTTCTTTTGTTATGACAAGCAAGTGAATAGGGGCTTTTGGATTAATGTCTTTAATTACAAATAAATAGTCGTTTTCATATAAAAATTCACTAGGAATTTCTTTATTCGCAATTTTACAAAATATACAATCTTTCATAGATGATATTTTACCTTAAATACTTATAAAATACAACAATGTTACTTAATAAGTTGTTGAACTTCTTTGAAATGAGTGTGTTTAGAAGATTCTAAGAATTCAAACAAAGCTATTTCAACGCAAGAAATTTTAACACCGTTTTGGCGCATTAAATCAATACCTGTGTTGTATTCGTATTCTTTTCTGCTTTTGCAAGCATCTTTGATTAGATAGACTTCGTAGCCTCTTTTGATTAAGTCCATTGCAGTTTGATAAACGCAAATATGTGTTTCTATACCAAATAAAACGATTTGTTTTTTATGGAAAAGTTTTACCATATTAACTGCTGTTTCTTCTTTTGCAAGTGAGAAAGAAGTTTTTTCAACATATTTTTGTTTGTTGTTTTTAAGAATTTCAACAGTTTGACCAAGACCTTTTGGGTATTGCTCACTTACAAGAACTGGAATATCTAAAATCTCTGCTGCTTTAATAATCTTTTCTGCCTGTTTAACTTCATTTTCGGCATTAGTAGCGCTTACAAGTTTTTCTTGCATATCTATCATAATTATTAAAGCATCAGATGATTTTAACATTTTTATTCCTTTTTTTATTATTCTGTAATATCTTCACTGTTTTCAAGAAGTTGGTTAAGTTGTTTAGCAGAAATTCTCGGTTGGTTAATTGTAGCATTGCCACCAGCACAACCGCCTTCGCAACTCATAACTTCTACTATATTGCAACCAGCGCATTCGCCTTTTGTAGCGTATTGTTTCAATTCTTTAATTGTAGTTTTATTTAAACCATTAATAATACAAGGTTTAGCTTCTGGTGCTAAGAATTGAACTGCGCTTGCAACACCGCCAGAAACACCGAATTTTCTGCCTTGTTTTGAACTCTTTGTTTCAAATTCTGTTTCTTCGCAATTTAATACATCGATTTGACGACCGATAAATACTGCGCCAAGTTCTTCGTAGCTCATTACGAAATCTACATTGTCATTTGCTTTACCTTCAGAACGTTTTGCAACACAAGGGCTTACAAATACTGTAATTGATTCAGGTTGTTCTTTTCTAACAAGTTCTGCTGTGTAGTACAATGGAGTTTTTGTTGTTGAAACAAAAGGTTTGATTTCTGGTAAGTGTTTTGCAACAAGGTTGTTGTAAGCTGCACAACAAGATGTTGTCATGAAGTTTGCGCCTTCTTCCATTCTTTCTTTGAATTCTGCAGCTTCATTTTTTGTTGTGATATCTGCACCTTGTGCAACCTCGATTACTTCATCAAAACCAGCTTTTAAAATAGCTGTTTTTAATTGATAAAGTGTTCCTGGAAATTGTCCAACGATTGATGGTGCAATCATTGCAACAACTTTTTTGTCTGATTTAATAGCTTTTAAAATATCGATTAATTGACTTCTTTCGTGTACTGCGCCGAATGGACATGCTGCAATACATTTACCACAGCTGATACATTTTTCAAAATCGATACTTGCAAAACCAGTTTCGTCTTTTGAAATAGCGCCAACTGGACATGCAGCTTCGCAAGGTACTGTTGTTTGTACGATTGCGCTATATGGACAAGCGTTCATACACATCTTACATTTTTTACATTTTGTTGTATCAATGTGAGATTTGCCGTCAACGATTGATATTGCGCCAAACTTACATGTTTTTTCGCAAGGTCTTGCAACACAACCTTGGCATAAGTCTGTTACGTGAATTTGACTTGCTACGCAACCTTTACATGCTGCTTGTAGTACTGTTAAGTTTCTATTATCAAGTTCTGTTCTTTTTAATGCTTCTTTTGCGTATGTGTGAAGTGATTTTCTTTCATCATCTTCTTCAATTTGGAAACCTAAGCCAGCGATAGCTCTATCTTTAAGAATAGCTCTTTCTTTATAGATACAACATCTATAAGGAACTTCTGCTCCTTTTGGTCTCATGTCATAGGGAATTAGTCTTGTGTTTTCTGCAAAATCTTCTGAGAAAAATGCTTTTACAAGTCTAATCAAAATTTCTTTTTTTAAATGTATTGATTGTGCGTTATTATTCATTTTCCTATCTTCCATTCTTCTTTTTTTACATACAAAATTATACTATTATTTATTTAAAATTTCATTAATTTTTTCTAAAACTTTTTCTACTGTAGCTTCAGAAATTATTTCGTCGTTTACTCTTACGTAAGGAGCTTTAGAGTATTCAGTATTTTGTGAACACATTTCTAAGCAAGTGCTTCCGTTTACTTCAACTTTATCACCATATTTTCTAGGAATAGTGTCGATTAGTTCTTGTAAATTTGAACCACCCATAACAAAACACGTTGTTCCTAAGCATATGTCAACTTTAATCTTTTCCATTTAATTCTCCTTACATGTATTGAACTGTTACTTTTTTAAAATATTTAGTTTCCAGAATATCTGAAATCTTTTTTATGACATTTTTACGAATTTCAATTTCAATAGGTAAATTTGGATCGTAATGTGCCTGATTTAATTTTGCACCAACCATGAAAGTTATGCAATCTGTATCAAGCATAAATTTTACAAGGTCTCCCGCCGCATCGTTCTCAACTTCGCCTGTTTCAAGATATTCACAAGCTTTAGTTAATGTTAAGATGCCTTCTGTTACTAAATCAATTCCTTCCATATAAGAAATTGCAGGAAGTTTACCTATGTTCAAATTTATGTTTGTTTTTATTGGAATGTTTAATTCTCTTGAAACAAGATTTGCAGTTGTTCCGCCAGAAATTGCTTTTTTACCGTTAAAATCAATCAAAGCTTGAGCATAAAATTTATCTTTTGATTGGTGATAAGGTGGGCCAGTAAAGACTACAGCGTTTCTTGGTTCTCTATAGTAAACGCAAACTGCTGAGACATCATCTTTCGGTTTTCTATCTGGTTCAGTTAAAATAGCTTGTTTTACAATTCTTTTAGCTAAATTTGAACTTGAAATATCTGGTTCTTTTTCCAATTCTTTTTTAACGATTTCAATCAAGCCTTCTCGTCTTAACCCTAATCTTAAATTTTTTGTGCCAAGTGCAGCTTGAGTTACGCCGTCTGAACAGAATACTAATCTATCATTTGTTTGCATTTTTAAATGATAAATATGCATGTGTCTGTTTGGAAATTCTTTTGATGTTAAAACTTCAAATTCTGGCTCTAAAACTTCGCCGTTTCTTATCCACAAAAATTGAGGATTACCTTCTTCTACAATTTTTGCCGTTCCGTTTTCGTTGCAATCAAGTGCAGAAAACGTTGAATAACTTATTTTTCTAACCTGACATACAGGAAGAGAGTTCATAACTGTTTCACAAGCTTTTTTAATACTTGTTCCTTCTTCCATAAACTTTAAAAGCATAGTTGAAGTCATACATGCTAAAATATTAGCCTTAATTCCGCTACCTAGTCCGTCAGAAAGTACCGCAAGAAGTCTTCCAGAGTCTGGAAATCTTTTTGAGGTAAAGTAATCACCGAAGGTGTTTTGGTTATATTTTTTTTCTTGTGCAACGTCGATGTCGATAAACATTACATTTCTTCTCCGTCGTCGTCTGAGTTATCGTTAGAGTAATCTTCTGCAATAGAATTTAGAAGAACCTCTGTTTCAACCATGTGTTCACCCAACAGGCATGCTATTTCTTGAACTTTGGTAATATTTTTTGTAATAACCTCTCTTGCTTTTGCGGCGATTTTTTCTCTATCGATTTCTGCCTTTGTAACGTCAGTTATTACGGCACCTACAATTTCTCCGTCTTCAATTGTAAATGCACTTATGTCGTACAATTTGTTTTTAATTTGGTAATGCGATTTATGAATATCACCACCAGATTTAAGCAATTGACTGAAAATATCGCTGAAAGAAATAATTCTGTCTAAAGAGGCTCCAGATAAACCTTCTTTTCTTGATGCGAAGATTTCGTACATATCACCGCAGAACATTTTCATAAAGGCATCGTTTGCTTCAACAATGTTCAAGTCTTTATCCACCATAACAATGGCAGAAGGCATACAACGTAACATTGCTGCTGCTTTTCGCATAGCAATTTTTCTCATATATGAAACGCACATTGAAGGTTCTGCATCACCGTTTACAAGTGCTTTTGCCATATCACGACAAGTCGAATATCCGCAACCTCCGCAATTTAATTCGTCTTCTGGAGTGTGTTTACCAATTTTCTTTAATGCGTTTGTGATATCTGCGAATTTGATATCATCTTCAATTATTGGTTTGCTTACGTATTCTTTTTCAAAAACTGTTTCTGCAACTGTAGGAACATTGTCTCTGTGTTTTATTTTTGACAAAATATCTGTTGTTATTGCTAAACCAGCTTTTTTGCTTGCAATACATGGTCCATTTATACAACCTGTTTCGCAAGATAAAGCCTCTACAAAAACCTTATTATTAATCGAATTAGCGTTTAATCCTTCGACAAAATTATCAAAGTTTTCTAATCCGCTAATTTTTACAAGCGTAACGTCTTTATTTATGCCAACCTCTTTAATTGTGTCGTTCATTCCGCCTTCAACAGGATATAAAGCGCCTTCAAAGGCTTCTTCTGGAACAAATTTATCGCCATTATTTACTTCAATTTCGCTTACATTGATAAATTCTTCACTTATCCAGTAATTTAATTCTTCAAATGTCAAAGCTGCATCTATAAAATCAGGATTTGAATCGGCTTCATTTTTCTTTCCGATACAAGGTCCGATAAATACAACACTAATATCATCTCCGTATTCTTCTTTCAACATTTTGGCGTGAGTTAAAGCCGGAGATGCGAGTGGTGTAATATATTTCGCAAATTCAGGTTTGTAATATCTAATGTAATCAACAATTACAGGACATGCACTTGAAATATATAAGCCATTTTCGCCATTGTTAAGCATTTCTGCTGTTTTAATAGAAACTTGTTGAGCTCCTAAAGCAGTTTCGCTCACTGCATAAAAACCTAGTTTTTTAAGTACAGCAACCATTTGTGCTGGTGTTAAATCATAAATTCCAGCCCAGCTTGGAGCAAGAGAAACATATACCTGCTTTTGAAGAACCATAAGGGTTTTAACCTTATCAATATCGTTTCTAACTTTTTTTGCACCAGAAGGACAAACTTTTACACAGTGTCCGCAAGCAATACATTTGTCTTTGATTACAGATGCACTGCCGTCTTGGAATTTAATAGCTTTGATATGACATTCTCTTACGCATTTATAACAATCGTGGCATTCGTTTTTAAGTGTGTATACTGGATATGTCATCTATAACAAACCTTTCAATAGCTCTTCAATTTTGTCTGGGGTAATGTTTGTGTATTGTTTTCCGTCGATATATAAATTAGGACCGTCTGCACATTTTCCTTCGCAACGAGAACCGTATAGCTCAATTTTTGCATCTAAATTATTTTCTTTGATAAAGTTTTCGATAATTTCTATGTTTTTATCGTTTCCTCTTGCAAAACAAGCGCTTCCCATGCAAAGTTTAATTTCTGTACTCATTCTTAAACCTCATCATCATTGTTGGTGAATTGTAAAAAGTTTCCTATCAAGTTTTCATTCCAAACTTTTATTTCTTTCGGAACATCTAAAACACTTGGCGTAAAATTCCAAATGTATTTAATACCAGAATTTGCTAAATATAACGCTGTGTCATTTGCAAATTCTCTAGGAACAGTTAAAATTGCTATGTTTACGTTTAATCTTTCTGCTAAATTTGGTAATTTAGAAATATGGAAAATTTCTTTTCCTTTGATTGAATTCCCAACTTTTAATGGGTCGTTATCGAATAGGGCTAGTATATTTAATCCGTAATTTTCAAAATTGTCGTATTTTGCAAGCGCCATACCTAAGTTACCAGCGCCTACAATAAATGCGTCTTTTACTTTTTTGAACCCTAATGTATGTTCAATAGAATCTTTTAATTCTTTTACTGAATATCCGACTTTACATTTGCCGATATTATTCAAAAATTTGATATCTTTTCTGACTTGTGAGTCGTCAACATTAAGTCTTGAACCGATTTGAGGACTTGAAATGAACTCAATACCTTTTTCATTGTATTCAACTAAAATACAATGGTAAAGAGTTAATCTATTTATTACTTTGTCTGTTAATTTTGTTTTCATTTCGTCCTGTTGTAACCTTTGTTGGGGTAGAAACCCCAACCTACAAATTTACTGTCGTTGCGAGGAGAGTATCGACGAAGCAATCTCTCTCAAATTAATAAGAAAAATCCAAACCAGCAAATAAATTTGCCAGTTTGGATTTTCTAAATTATTTACTAAACAACACCGTTGAAAGCATCAATGTAGATTTGTTTGATATCTGACATCAATGGGTAAGCTGGGTTAGCACCTGTACATTGGTCGTCGAATGCTAATTCAACTAATTCATCTAAGTGTTCGTTCCAGTATTCTTTAGTGAAGCCATTCTTTGTGATGAATTCTTCAATAGAGTTTGGTAAGTTGATTGATTTCATTAATTTATCGATTGCTTTAATTAATAATTTAACTTTTTCATCATCATTTTTACCACCTAATTGTAATTCATCAGCAATTTGACCGTATTTAGCCTTCGCACATGGATATTTGTATTGTGGGAAGATTGCTTGTTTGTGTGGAGCATCAGAAGCATTGTATTTGATTACTTGTCTGATTAACAATGCGTTAGCTACACCGTGTGGAACGTGGTACATAGCACCAAGTTTGTGAGCCATTGAGTGGCATAATCCTAAGAATGAGTTTGCGAATGCCATACCAGCGATTGTTGCTGCATAGTGCATTTTTTCTCTTGCGATAGGATCATTAGCACCTTCATTGTAGCTTCTTTCTAAGTATTTGAATACTAATTTTGATGCTTCTAAAGCATTTGAATTAGTGAAGTTTGTTGCCATACAAGAAACGTAAGCTTCAATTGCGTGAACTAATGCGTCAATACCAGATGCAGAAGTTAAACCTTTTGGCATACCGTCAACGAAGTTAGGGTCGATGATTGCCATATTTGGTGTTAATGCGTAATCTGCGATTGCATATTTAACGTGAGTTTCGTCATCTGTGATGATAGCGAATGGTGTTACTTCTGAACCAGTACCAGATGTTGTTGGGATTGCAACCATTGTTGCTTTTTTACCTAATTCTGGTAATTGACAGATTCTCTTTCTGATATCCATGAATCTCATTGAAATATCTTCGAATACTGTGTCTGGTTGTTCATACATTAACCACATAATTTTAGCTGCGTCCATTGGAGAACCACCACCTAATGAGATGATTACATCTGGTTCAAATGGTTTTAAGATAGACATTGCTTGGTTAATTGTAGACAATGTTGGGTCTGGTTTAACGTCGAAGAATACTTGGTGTTCAATACCGATTTCATCTAAAACGTTTGTAATTTTATTTACTGCACCTGAGTTGTATAAGAAACTATCTGTTACGATAAAGGCACGTTTTTTACCTTGAAGTTCTCTTAATGCTAAATCAGTAGCACCTCTCTTGAAGTAAATTTTTGATGGAGCCTTAAACCATAACATATTTTCTCTCCTTTCAGCAACAGTCTTATAGTTTAATAAGTGTTCAACACCAACGTTACCTGAAACAGCGTTGCCACCCCAAGAACCACAACCTAATGTTAATGATGGTTCTAATTTGAAGTTGAATAAATCACCAATACCACCTTGAGATGATGGAGAGTTGATTAATACACGGCAAGTAGGCATTTTTTCAGCGTATGCGTTAATTCTATCGCTCTTTCTTTCGTCTGTGTACAATACTGATGTATGACCTGCACCACCTTTGCTTACTAATTCGTAAGCCATTTCAGCAGCTTGTTCATAATCTTTTGCTTTGTACATTGCTAAGATTGGTGATAATTTTTCTCTTGAGAATGGATCGTTCCAATCTACTTCTGGTCTTTCAACTAAAAGAATTTTAGCATCTTCTGGAGTTTTGAAACCAGATAATTCAGCGATTTTGTGAGCTGATTGACCAACGATTGCTGGGTGAGCTGTTCCTCTTGCAGGATCGATGAATGGTAAGTCTACCATTTTCTTTTGTTCAGCTTTGTTTACAAGGTATGCACCTCTGTATAAGAATTCTTTTTTAACTTCTTCGTATACATCTTCAACAACTACTACTGATTGTTCAGAAGCACAAATCATACCGTTGTCGAATGTTTTTGACATAAGGATTGAAGATACAGCCATTTTAATATCAGCTGTTTCATCGATTACTGCAGATGTATTACCAGGACCTACGCCTAATGCTGGGTTACCTGATGAATAAGCTGCTTTAACCATGCCAGGACCACCTGTTGCTAAGATACAATCGATTTTAGGGTGTTTCATCAATGCGCTTGATAATTCGATTGATGGAACGTCAATCCAACCAATGATATCTTTTGGAGCACCAGCTTTAACTGCTGCATCTAAAACCAATTTAGCTGCTGCAATTGTTGATTTTGTTGCTCTTGGGTGTGGTGAGAAGATGATTGCATTTCTAGTTTTCAAAGCGATTAATGATTTGAAAATTGCAGTTGAAGTTGGGTTTGTTGTAGGAATGATACCTGCTAAAACGCCTAAAGGTTCAGCTACGATTTTTGTACCGTTTGCTTTGTCTTCTTTGATAACACCACAAGTTTTAACGTTTTTGTGTTTGTTATAAATGTATTCTGAAGCGAAGTGGTTTTTGATGATTTTATCTTCTAAAACACCCATACCAGTTTCTTCTTTAGCCATTCTAGCTAGAGGAATACGAGCTTTGTCTGCTGCTGTTGCAGCTGCTTTGAAGATTTTATCAACTTGTTCTTGAGAATAGTGTGAATATTCTTCTTGAGCTTTATGAACTCTATCGATTAGAGCTTCAAATGCTTCAACGCTATCTACCAAATTAGAAGCATTGTATGCTTTTTCTAATTTTTCAACAGCATCTTGTTTTTTTGAAGACTTTTTAGTTGCTGTCTTCTTTGTTGTTGTTTTTGGCATATTTAATTCTCCTTTTTTGTGGGTAATCGTGATTTATTTCCTTATATACAACAGTATAAAAAATATTAAGTGTCTTGTCAACCCTTAATATTTATTAAAAGTAACATGACTTAACATAAGGATTTTTATCACGATTAAAATTAAAAATCGTGATAATTTATTGAGAAATTGATACTTTTGTATCTACGGGTTCTGAATGTATAATCATTGATACATTGCCTATTTTAGACGAAATCTTTTGTTCTATTTCGTCGCAAATTTTATGGCAATCAAATATCTTCATATCGTTGTCAAAAAGAACAGTTAGTTCAACTTTTACCATTGGACCAATATTTCTTGCTTTTAAATCTTTATATCCTTTTATATTTGTAAATGTATCTAAAATCTTTGTTATTTCGTTAATTTCGGCTTTTGAGATAGAGCCGTCAAGAAGGTTATTTAAAGTTTCTTTTGTTATAGAATAACCAGCCTTAAATATAATGCCTGCAACAATTATAGCAATAATTGGGTCAAGGATTGTTAATCCTGTGAATTTTATCACAATTAAACCAATTAAAACTCCAAGTGATGAAAAAACATCTGTTCTTAAATGTTCAGCATCTGCATATAATGAAATTGATTTTGATTTTTTTGCGACAATAAATAGTGATTTACTTACCAATATATTTGCAACAACTGCAAATGCCATTACAAATATACAAATTTCTGAATCTAATTCGGCGTGGTATCCAAAAATTAATTTTTTTGATGCTTCATAAATAATATACATAGATGCCAAAATTATCAAAAATCCTTCAATAAATCCTGACATGTCTTCGTATTTGCCGTGTCCAAAAGGGTGGTCTTTGTCTGCCGGTTCGCTAGAACGAGATACCGCAAAAAAAGTTAGTACAGAAGCTAAAAAATCACTAAATGAATGTATCGCTTCTGAAATGATACTAATACTTCCAGAAACAAGTCCGGCAATGAATTTTAATGCAATAATTATTGCATTTGATGCAATTGAGGTTGAAGCTACTAGTTTTTTCTGTGTATTAATATTCATGAAAACTATTATATCACCTAATTTTGAAAAGTTAAATTTTATTAAAATTTGGTTGAAATAATCTTTTTAAGTATAATAATATAGGATATAATAAAACAAATAATATTAGTTAGTTTAATACATTTATTCAAAAGAATAGCAAAAGGAGAAAAAAATGAAATTAGCAAAATCATTATTAACATTATCAGTGTTAGCAATGGCTTCTTCAGCTGTTATGGCTTGCGAAAATGCAAACGTAGAAGCATATGCTCACCCAACAATGTTTAACTCATCAGCTGTTGAAACACAAGCTTCAAGAGGTGTTTACCTAGTTGGTGACAAAATGTTAGCAGCTGCTAACGAAGCAATTCAAGGTAAAGAAAACGTATTAATCGATGCAGAAGCAAACGCTTTAGCAGATGATTTAGCAGCAATTTACGGTAAAGCTTTCGACTTCAAGGCTCCAGCTTTACGTTCTGAAATGGCTCACGCTTTATCACAAGCTTTAGGTTTAAAAACACCTGCTAAAAACAAATACACATATAAAGATGTTGCTGGTCATAAATTACAATCTCACATTTACAAAGCATTAGCTGCAAATGTTATGATTGGTTACCCAGACAAAAAATTCAGACCAAATCAAAAAATTACAAAAGCTGAAGTATTCGCTACATTAGCTCAATTATTAACTAATGAACCAAAAAATACAGTTGTTGGTAAATTAGCTAACAAATACGAAATGAAAGAAATTCCAGCTTGGGCTACTGCACCTACTGTAAAAGTTATGGAAGCTGGTATCTTAGATAATCTTCCAGATTTACAATCAGTTGCTAACAACAAATACTTAACAACTGAACAATTACAAAAATTGGTTGTTACTTTAAGCCACAGTCAATATTACAATAAAGAATTCTTAGCTAATTGCGCTAACACTTCAACTGTTAGAGTAAAAATTAAAGAAAGAGTTGATGCTAGACACATCAATATTGGTGAAACAGTTTACGCTGAAACAGTAGAAGCTGCAACTGTTAACGGTACTGAATTTGCTGCTGGTTCAAAAGTAATCGGTGAAGTTGTTGAAGTTGCTAGACCTGGTATTAAAAATCCTGGTTATGTAAAAGTTAAATTCAATACAATCAAAAACGGTAAAGTTTCAGCTAATTTCCCAACAGTTTCAAGAGCTGCTGTTAAAGAAGCAAAAACAACAAACTTTGTTGCTCGTATCTTAGCTACTCCAGTTTCTGCAATTGGCAGAGTTGGTGGTACTGCTGCTAGAACAATTTCTACTGAAGCTATGAACATCTCTAACGATGGTGAAAGATACGCTGACAATTGGTCAAATGCGATTGCTAACACATTCTCATTACAACCAATGGCTGGTTTAAGAAATGTTGGTAAATCATTCGTAACTTTAGGTTACTTCGTAGCTGATACAGCTAAATTAGCAGTATCTGGTACATTCGGTGTTCTTTATGAATTAGGTGATGAAGTTAGATACGTAATCTTACCTTCTTCAATCAATGATTCAGCATTGAATCCTGGTGATGAATTATCTATTATTTATAAGAAATAATTTATCTATAAATTAAATATTTAAAAAGGATATGGCGAAAGTCATATCCTTTTTTTATTCTATTGTCTAATGGAAAAATTTTTCTGATAAGTTTAAAAATCTATTATGACAAAAGTGATTATAATTGGTGGTGTTGCGGGCGGTTCAAAGACTGCTGCAAAATTAAAACGTTTAAAACCAGAATACGAGATAACAATTTATACAAAAGAACAATTTGTTTCTTATTCAGCTTGCGGGTTGCCATATTATATTGGTGGTTCAATTAGAGATATGGAAAAACTTATCATAAGAACTATTGATGAGTTTGAAGAAAAAGGTATACATGTTAAAAATTTTCATGAAGTTTTGAAGATTTTGCCAAAGAAAAAACAAGTTTTAATAAAAAATTTAAGAGACAATTCAGAGTTTTATGAACAGTATGACAAATTAGTTATTGCAACAGGCGCAAGACCTTTTGTTCCCGAGATTAAAGGCTTAGATACTATTGAAAATACTTTTACACTAAGAACATTGACAGATGCAAAAATTATAAAATCAAAATTATTAGAAATTGAAAAAGCTCTGATAATTGGTGGTAATTATATTGGTGTTGAGGTTATGGAGAGTTTTGTAAAACAGAACGTAACTACGACAATTATAGATTCACATTCTCATTTAATGAAATTTTATGATGAAGATATTGCAAAAGTTATTCAAGATAATATCAAGGTTATAAACCCGTCTTTGACTAAAATAATTACGTCAGATACTGTTATTGAGGTTAAAAAATCTGGCGATGAGATAGAAGTTTTAACCGAAAAAGGAAAACATTTTTACACAGATATGATTTTGGTCGCAACCGGTGTAAGACCTTGTGTTGAGCTTGCTCGTGATGCAGGGATAAAAATTGGTAAAACTGGTGCGATAAAAGTTGATAACAAAATGAGAACGAATATAAAAAATATTTGGGCAGTTGGTGATTGTGTTGAAAAATACAATATTGTCTCAAAAAAATATGATTATATTCCGCTAGGTTCAACGGCAAACAAAGAAGGCAGGGTCTGCGCTTTAAATATTGCAGGTATTGAAAACGAAACTTTTGAAGGTGTTTTGGGTTCATCTGTTGTAAAATATTTTGATTTTTCAATGTCAAAAACAGGGCTAACAGAAGAAAAAGCAAAAAGTTTAGGTTTTGATGTGGTGTCTATAATGTTTACTACATTGGACAGGTCAAAATATATTCCAGACGTAAAATCGATAACAATAAAACTTGTAGCTAGTAAAAAATCTAAAAAGATTTTAGGTGTTCAATGTGTTGGATTTGGTGATGCGGATAAAAGGGTTAACGTAGTAACCACAGCATTATTGAAAGGTTACACTTTAGACGATTTTGTCAATACAGATTTAACGTATACACCGACAATTTCCACAAGTATAGACCCGATTTTAACCGCAGCTCAAATTTTACTTGATAGATTATCAAAATAGAATTTAAAAATATTATTCGTTTGGTGTGCCAATTAATTTAACCAATAATTTAATAACTTTTGGCATTTGGCAAACAAATGAATATTGTCCAGCAGAAAGTGAGCATTGAGAGCAATCACATTTTAAGTTGTAACATTCAATTGCTTGTTCTGTCCAATTTTGAGTTAAAGAATCAGAAATTTCACCGTTATTTTGCGGATAAAAATCTTCATTAGTTCTAATTATTGGATTACTGATACTTAAAGCCATTGATACTTTCCCCCTAAAGATATCCTAATCTTTTATAATATCAGTTTAACAGATGGGTATATTAATTTTCATCATCTAAATAGAGGATATTGTCGAAGATGTATTTGATAACTTCTTCGTTGTATCGGTTGTTTTTGGCTGTAAACAGTAGAACTTCTGAGCCAAAATTCTTTTTAATTTCTTGGATTCTTTTGTTTAAATCATTTTGCTTAACAAGGTCAACTTTTGATAAAACAGTTACTGTATTAAGTCCGTGATGATTAATCCATTCACGCATTTGATAATCATTTTTTTGAATTTCATGACGTGCATCAACGAATTGAACAAGCTTGACAATTTGTTCTCTTTTTAATAAATATTGTTCAAGGTTCTTTTGCCAATCATCTTTCATGCCTTGAGAAACTCTTGCATAACCGTATCCAGGAAGGTCAGTTATGATAAACTTGTTTGAGAAATTGAAGAAGTTTATAAGTCTTGTTTTCCCAGGAGTGTTAGAGGTTTTAGCAAGTTTTTTGTTGTTTGCAAGTCCGTTGATAAATGATGATTTGCCAACATTTGAACGACCAATCAAAGCTATCTCTGGTAAGCCGTAATCAGGACACTGAGATAGTTTTGCTGCACTTATTAAAAATTTGCCGTCTAATGATTTTTTCATTTTATTATCTTAATTTTTTTTCTAATTTTTTGATTTTTCTATTTATTTTTCTAACTTCAAATTTTTTGTGAGGATATGCTAAATATTTTTGGTAATTATAAATAGCATTGTAGTAATTTTTATCCTTTTCACTAGCTTTTGCTAAAAGTAACAAAGCATCAACGTTTGAAGGGTTGAAGTTTAATGCTCTGATTGCATATTCTCTAGCTAAGATATAATTTTTCTTTTCAAAAAATACGTTAGCATCTTTTAAAATAGCATTTGAACGGTTTTCTGTTTTTAAGATGTATTCAAAGTTACTTAGAGCAATTTTATTATCTGCATCTTTTGATAAAGCTTTTCTTAAAGCTTGTTTAGCTGGTACATAGTGTTTATGGTAAGTTAAAATTTCACCTAAATACAAATCGTCTTTTAGGGTTTTTGTATTGTTTACAGCTAGGTTAAACATTTCATTTGAATGTTGAATATCGTCTAGTACAAAATATGCTTCACCTTTAGTTACCATATCGTTAGTGTTTTTTACTGGGAAGCTAACAAGTTGTGATAACAATTCTTTTTGATTGTATTTTTGATTAGATACGTTCATCAATTTGATTTTTGCTAAATACAATTCTAAATCTCTTGGATTAGCTGCAATAGCTTTGTTTACGTTATCTAATGCTTTTGTGAAGTTTTGAGTTGAACCGATTATATTTTTTGAAGATACAACTTTTGCTAGTTCAAAATATGTGTTAGAAACGCCTTTTAAAGCTTCTTCGTTGTATTTTTTTACACCGATAAGAGATGTGTAATATTTTAAAGCTTGGTCGTATTTACCAGCTGAATAACTTATGTCTGCAATTTTTAATTTTGCATCATAAAGGTTTGGATTAGTTACAGAAACTGTTTTTAGTTGTTCGATTGCAAATTCGCTATCAGAACGCTTTTCATAGATTTCTGCTAGGTTTAAATATGGTTGAATATTTTCTGGTGCAATAGCGCTTGCTTTTTTGAACGCTTGAATTGCAGCAGCTTCGTTACCTTGATTTCTGTAAATTTCACCAAATAAGTTAAAAATTGATGAAGAGTTTGAGTTTATACATTGAGCGTTATTTAAGTATGTTAATGCTTGAGAATAATCTTGTCTTTTGTTAGCTAATTGTGCTAAATGGAAGTATGCTGAAGCGTTACGAGGATTTATTTTAACTGATTTTTTGAATTTTAATTCAGCCTCGTTTAAATCATTGTTCAAATAATCAACTGTACCTAAATTGTCTAGCGCAGTTGCAAATTGTGAATCAATAGAAATTGATTTTAAGAACATTTCTTTTGCTTTATCCAGTTTGTTTAATTTCAATTCGCATAGACCTAGAGCATTGTATGCTGCAAAATGTTTTTGGTCTAAAAGAGTTGCAAGTGTGAATTGTTCTTTTGCAGAATTAATAAGCTCAGCTTTGTTTGCTTGATAATCCATGTTAGAAGAATTTAATCTTGCTAAATACAATAAACCTTGTGCATAGTGTAAGTTAGCATTTTGAGGTGCTGTTTTCATGTATTTGTTTATGTCTGCTTGCGCAGAGTCTAAGCTTTTTTTCTTAACTTTTAAAACGATTTGCAAACTTCTTGCATTAATATTGTTTGGATTAGATTTTAGTAATGAATTAATTTTTACCTCAGCGTTAGCATTGTTACCGTATTCAAGCATTTTTATTACAGATGAATTTGGGCTGTAAGTATTGCTTTCAACTTTAACCTCCATTTTTGGTGCAGGTTTTGTAGCAGTTGTTTTTTGTGCGGGTGCTGAATTGGCTGTATTGCATACTAGTAGTGCTGTTGCTAGTGTTAATATAATCTTATTTTTCATACTAATTTTCTTCCGTTATTTTTTGTAAAAGTTTGTCCAAAATAATGTAAATATTGTATAATAATAACGTGAAAAAATCAACATAGAGGGGTTATGGCACTTTTAGATTTATCAAAACAATATCTTGAAATGTTTAAGACATATTTGATTGTTGAGAAAAATTTTTCAGAACATACTCTAAAGGCTTATACGTCAGACTTGTTGACATTTTTGATTTGGTTGAAGGATATTCCATGTACGTCTGTCAATTATACAAAATTGAGAGAATATCTTTATTTTATACAAAAGTTTGATTATAAAAAGACTACAGTTGCGAGAAAATTGGCATCTGTCAGAACCTTTTATAAGTTTTTATATAGAGAAAAAGTTATGGAGATTAATCCTGCTGCAAATTTAAATTCTCCTAAACGTCCAAAATCTTTGCCAAAATTTTTGACTCCGCAAGAAATGGAAAAGATTTTGAATAATGTTAAAATGGATACTCCTGCTGGTTATCGTAACAAGGCTATTTTAGAACTTCTTTGGGCGACTGGCATGCGTATTAGCGAATTGAGCGGACTTAATTTTGGCGACTTAAATCTTGATAATAACGAGATTAGAGTTTTTGGTAAAGGCGCAAAGGAAAGAATTGTACTTGTTACGGATAGGGCAAAAACTTATTTGCAAAGATATATTGAAAATGCCAGACCGTTGATTGTTGCAAAAGGTTTTAAATTGGAAGAAATAACTGAAAGTACACCTGTTTTTATTAATAATACTGGTTATAGACTTCAAAATAAAACTGTTAGAAACGCTATTAAAGATGTTGTTGATAATATTCAGTTGCCGAAAAAGGTTACACCTCATATGTTTAGACATAGTTTTGCAACAAAATTGATTGAAAATGGAGCAGACTTGAGAGTTGTACAAGAACTTTTGGGGCATGCTAGCATTTCTAATACACAAATTTATACTCATATCAGCACAAAACACTTACAAGATGTTTACGAATCTTCTCACCCACGAGATAATTTATAAATTTCAGCTATTTATATTATTAATTTAATTTGAAAAAATATTATAATTTAAGTATGAGTATTCAAGACTTATCAGAATATTTGGACTTTCTTGATGTAGAAAGAGGTCTTTCACAAAACACGATAGATGCTTATAGACGTGATTTAGAAACGTTTATAGAATTTTGTCTTACAAAATTTTCAGTTGATGAAAAGAATATTTCTAGATTAATAGTGAATGCTTATTTGAGAGATTTGCATGAAAATCATTACAATCCAACGAGCATTTCAAGAAAAATTGCTTCATTGAGGGGTTATTATAGATGGTTAAGCGCAAATGAAAAAATAAGTTCAAATCCAATAGATACAATTGAAATGCCAAAGCTTCCACAAAGATTGCCGAAGGTTGTATCTGTTGAGGATATTAAAAAAATGCTTGCAGAGGACTTAAATCCGCTTGAAAGAGTTGAACTTGAACTTCTTTATGGCTCAGGTCTTCGTGTGAGTGAACTCGTTGACTTAAAGACTAATAGCTTTGATTTAAGCCAAAAATACCTTGTTGCAAGAGGTAAAGGTTCAAAAGAAAGAATTGTACCTTTTAATAATGTCTCTGCAAATGCAATTGAAGATTATTTGAAGATAAGAGATTTTATCTTGAAGAAATTTAGACTTGATACGAAAAATTTCTTGGTAAATAGTCAAGGTCGATTTGTTACAAGACAAGATATTTATAATTTTATCCATAAGTTGGGAGAAAAATTCCACAAAAATATTTCTCCACACACGATGAGACACAGCTTTGCGACACACTTACTAGAAAATGGCGCTGACTTGAGAGTTGTGCAAGAACTTTTAGGGCACAGTGATGTTTCTACAACACAATTGTATACTCATATTAGTAAAAAACGTTTGAAAGACGTTTACTTTGCAATAAACGGAGCTGGATAATGAATATTACTGCAGGAAAATTTAAAGGACAAAAGATTATAGCACCTGAAACAGACTTAGTTCGACCAACTTTGTCGAAGGTTAGAATGGCGGTTTTTAATGTTCTTCAATCTTATGTTGATTTTGAAGATGCTACTTTTCTTGATATGTACGGTGGTTCTGGCGTAATGGGTTTGGAAGCTATTTCAAGGGGGTTTAAATCAGCTACTGTCATTGAAAAAGATAGACGAATTGCACAAATTATTAAAAAGAATTATCAAATGTTAGGTGTTAAACCTGATTTGTATAATATGGATACGCTAAAATTCAAGACGGATAAGTCTTTTGATGTTGTTTATATCGACCCACCTTATTATGCAGGAGTTTATGAGAAAACTTTGGAGATTGTTCCAGATTTTCATATTTGCGTAGTTGAACACCCAGAAGATGTTGAAATAGAAGGTTTTAGTTTACTAAAACAAAAAAAATATGGCGATAAACTTTTGACATTTTTAACTAAAGCATAAAAAAAGACCTCTGAAATTTCAGAGGTCTAAGAATTGTTTTAAGACTCAATGATAAAGCTAAAAGCATAAGACATTGGGTCTTTTTTAAAGCTTTTAAAGAACTATTTTACTAATTCTTTGAATTTTTTACCTGCTGAGAAAGCTGGTACAGTTTTAGCTTCGATTTTTAATTCTTTACCAGTTTGTGGGTTTCTACCCATTCTAGCAGCTCTTTTGCGAGGTTCGAAAGTACCGAAACCAACTAAAGTAACTTTTTTACCTTTAGCAACTGTTTTTTCAACTGTTTCTAAAGTAGCAGCTAATACGTCTGCAACTGCTTTTTGTGATAATTTAGATTTTTTTGCAACTTCTTTTACTAATTCTTCTTTGTTCATTTTTTCCTCCTTATGTAATTGAACAACTGACACCCCAAATTAAATGAATTTGTAATTTTTTAGATAAGACATAGCTGAGAGCTATATAAAATCTATGTTCTGTGTCATGTATAAATCTATTATAGCCAGTCCTATTTGATTTGCAAGTATTTTTTTCAAAAAACATGCAAATGTTAAAAAAATTTAAGAATGCTACTATTTGTAGTAGTCTTGCTTGATACGGGCGAATTTTATATTTTTGTAGAAATGGTGAAGGATTTGATAGGCGTTATAACCGCTGTTAGCAAGGTTGTTGGCGCCATGCTGAGACATTCCTATGCCATGACCATTTTTCTTTATACCGTTGTCATAAGAAGGGACTGATTTTATGTAAGGTAAATCACGAGTCCAAACATCACCTGCGTTTTTTGTTTGACCGCCAGCTGAAGCTGAGTAGTATGCAGGGATAATTTTAAGGTCGTAAATCATAACGATACCTTCTGAATCTTTAACGGCACGGTTTGTGTTAATTTTTTCACTCGTTGCACCGCCGTAGGCTTGGTCTTCTGGAGTGTCTTTTAAGTCGTAACCTTGTGAGGCACGTTTTCCTAAGTTTGCAAGTGCATAACTTCGAGCGGCGATAGCTTGGGCTTTGTGAGCTTCGTAGTTCCAACTAGACGGCATTTCGCAAGGGACAACCCCTCTGATGTAGTCTTCAATGTTTAATTTGTTTATTACATTTAGTCTTCCGTTTATGTTTATAATTCTAAGTTCGCCTCTGTACCAACGATTTTTTGCGTTTACAAAACCATTTGAAGAGATTGGTATTATTGCGACTTGATTTGTTTTAAGGTTGTAATAATCATTGTTAAATTTAAAGGCTATTAGGTTTTTGTATGCCTTAAATTCATAACTTCGCATATCTTCAAGAGTGTAGAGCGTTTTGTTTGTTTTTACGTCAATTATTTTGGCGTCAGTTGAGGCGCCAACTTTTGCTGAAATTACACCAGTTTGAAGCCCTATTTTTATTGCAAAAACAGGGTTTTGGATAATTAGTATGAAAAATAATGTTAGTAGTATTTTTTTCATCAATATATATTATAGTTCAATTATTTTATTTAGGAATAAAACAAAAATTATGATAAAATAATCAAAAAGGTAATTTTTATGGATAGATTTATCACAGAGACAAAGACAGTTAAATTTGATGAAGCTTTAGAACTTGATTGCGGAAAAACTTTGAAGGAATTCGAGGTTGCGTACGAGACTTATGGTGAATTGAATGAGAACAAAGATAACTGTATTTTGCTTTTACACGCTTTGACCGGTAATGCACATGCTGCGGGATATCACGAAGGTGATACAAAAGCTGGCTGGTGGAATGATATGGTCGGAAGTGGAAAAGCTTTTGATAGTGATAAATATTTTATAGTATGTTCAAATATGTTGGGCGGTTGTAGCGGAACGACTGGACCGAATTCTACTAATCCAGATACTGGAAAGCCTTATGGGTTGGAATTTCCTGTGATTACGTTTGAAGATGCTGTGAGGGTTCAAAAGAGATTAATTGATTACTTGGGCGTTAAGAAATTGATTGTTGCAGGTGGCTCAATGGGCGGAATGCAAGCGATTGAGTGGTCTGTTTCATATCCTGAAATGGTTAAGAAAACTATTGTTATTGCCTCTACTTCAAGACTTTCGGCACAGGCAATTGCTTTTAATGCTGTTGGTCGAAATGCGATTTTGTCTGATAGTAATTTTAATCATGGTAATTATTATGAAGGTAAAATGCCTGAAAAGGGCTTAGCTATTGCAAGAATGATAGGACACATTACGTATTTGTCTGAGGATTCTATGCATAATAAGTTTGCAAGAAACTTGCAGGATAAGGATAAACTTGATTTTGATTTTAATGTAGAGTTTCAGGTGGAAAGCTATTTACAACATCAAGGACAAGTTTTTGTGGATAGATTTGATGCAAATAGTTATTTATATATTACAAAGGCATGCGATTATTACGATTTAACGTTAAAGTATGGAACTTTGGAGAAAGCTTTTGAGAATATAAAATCAAAATTTTTAATAATATCATTTTCATCAGATTGGCTGTTCCCATCAAGTCAGTCTAAAGAGATTGTAAACGCATTGATAAAGAATGGTAAAGAGGTTTCGTATTTGGAAATTCAATCTAATGCCGGACATGATGCGTTTTTATTGGAATTTGAAAAACAAACAAAGGTTGTAAAAAGCTTTCTTGGCAGTGAATAGTGAATAGGAGATTTCCCCTCGCCACATTTCAGTTTTACTGAAATAGGGGAGAGGAGAATTATCAATTTGAA
>SAMEA104315425__coassemble_754_pt1 | contig 23118 bp, 21 predicted proteins | sample SAMEA104315425__metabat2_low_PE_034 | metagenome-assembled genome bin SAMEA104315425 (sample SAMEA104315425) | gut metagenome | biome: Monkey gut; feature: monkey-associated habitat; material: faeces | place: China | collected 2013 | reverse complement strand
CTTCTCACCACGAGGTTGCAGATAGCCAACACGAAATCGATTTTAAATACGCAGATATTTTAACTGCAGCGGATAATGTTGTAACATTCAAAATCGCAGTTAAAGCAATTGCTGCTCAATACGGTATGCACGCAACATTTATGGCAAAACCAATTTTTGGTATAAATGGTTCTGGTATGCACTGCAACGTATCATTATTCAAAAACGGTAAAAATGCTTTCTATGACCCAAAAACAGAGTCTCAATTATCAGATGTTGCAATGTATTCAATCGGCGGTATGTTGAAACACGTTAAAGGTATTACAGCGGTTACAAACCCTACTGTTAATAGCTTTAAACGTATTGTTCCAGGTTATGAAGCACCAGTTTATTTAGCATGGTCATTAGCAAACAGAAGTGCTTTGTTGAGAGTACCTGCAAAACGTGGTAACGCAACAAGAGTAGAACTTCGTTCACCAGATCCATCTTGCAACCCATACTTAGCTTTTGCAGTTATTTTGGGTGCATGTGTTGACGGTGTTAAAAACGAAATTAAACCTCCAAAACAAATTGAAGCTAATATCTATGCTTTAACTCCAGAAGAAAGAAAGAAAAAGAAAATTGATTCACTTCCTGGTAGTTTAGCAGAAGCTCTTTGGGAACTTGAACATTCAAAAGTTGCTAAATTTGCGTTGGGTGAACACGTTTATAATGAATTCACAGAAACAAAACACAAAGAGTGGGATTCATTTAGAACATTCGTTTCTCAATGGGAATTGGATAGATATTTAGAAAGATATTAAAAATTGCGTAAGCCGGTGTGAAGTGTCGGTGTCGGCTTTGCGACGGCAAAGACGAGCAGGACACGGAACATAATATCAGCGACGTTTCAAATCTTTGATTTGACAGGAGCTTAAACAAAAATAATTTATTCAAGAGGGGATTTTGCATTCTGCAAAATCCCCTCTTGCTTTTTTTTGATTTTTAGAAATTAGTAATTTTGTCACCCTGAACTTGTTTCAGGGTCTTACCAACTATAAATGCACAAATTAATTCTTTCATTTTCTTGTGCCGACAAGAAAACGAAACAAAAGAAACTCTCTCCATAATTTTATTTCATTAATTTTTACTAAATTCAACTCAAGACAAATTAACTCACTACGTTCAAACAGAATTTGTCTTTGATGTTGTTTCATTAAGTGAAAATTATTCAATAAAATATGGTCGATGAAAAATTTTTATTATTTGACTATCTTCCTTTGACTGAAAGTTATCTTTGTTTTAAAATTGTTCTGTTAAAAGGGATTAGGAATATGGAAGAGAAAAATTCATCAGTTGTTATTGTAGGTAGTGGAATTTCAGGACTTTACTGTGCATTAAAATTAGCAGAAACTTGTCCAAATATTTATGAGATTTCACTGATTACGAAAGCTACTATAAAAAAATGTAATTCACATTTTGCACAAGGTGGTATTGTTGCAGTTATGAGTGAAAATGTTGGTGATTCAAATTCTTCTCATATCTCTGATACATTGAGAGCTGGTGCTGGTTTATGTGATTTTGATATGGTTAAGTTTATATCAGAAACTTCTGAAACAGTTATCAAAGATTTAATGGAGCACGGTGTAAATTTTGATAGAAAAGATGACGGAACTCTTAATTTTACACTTGAGGGTGCTCATAGTGTAAATCGTATTCTTCATGCAGGTGGCGATGCTACTGGTAGTGTTATGGAAGATGTTTTAGTAGAAGATGCGTTAAAGAATTCTAAAATAAAAATTTATGAAGACACAATGGCGGTTGAACTGCTTGTTAATGACGATAAAACTTGTGTCGGATTGCTTGCATATAACGAAAAAGAAGATAAATACGTTAGATTTAATACTTCAAACGTTATTTTAGCGACAGGTGGTATGGGAAGATTATATCCATACACAACAAATCCTTCAATTGCGACAGGTGATGGAGTTGCTCTTTCTTATCGTGCAGGTGCTGTTGTTCAAGATTTGGAATTTATTCAATTCCACCCAACAGCTTTGGCATTGAAACTACCTGAATGTAATTTCTTGATTAGTGAAGCTGTAAGAGGTGAAGGCGCAAAACTTTGCCATGCTGACGGTACAGAGTTTATGAGTAAATATCACGAGCTAAAAGATTTAGCACCTCGTGATATCGTTGCAAGAGCTATTTATACAGAAATGCTTGAAAATAATTTAGACCACGTATATTTGAACGCAACTGTTATTGATAAAGATGTTTTGGCAAAAAGATTTCCAACAATTTCTAGAATTTGTGCTGAAAATGGTATTGATATTTCAAAAGATTATATCCCTGTTTTCCCAGTTGCGCACTACTCAATGGGCGGTATAAAAACAAACTTTGAAGGTAGAACATCTATAAAAGGTCTTTTTGCAGTTGGTGAAGCTGCTTCAACTGGTTTACATGGCGCAAATAGACTTGCTAGTAATTCTCTTTTAGAATGTTTGGTTATTCCTTATAAATTGAGTGAATATATTAGAAATTCTGAATTGTTCATTCCAAATTCAAACGATAATCCATTTGAAATGACTATTGAGAAATACTCTAAAGAACTTGGTTTTGCGCAATATGATGTTGACGTTTTGACAAATGAATTAAGAGAAATTATGTGGAAAAATGTTTCTATATTTAGAAACGAAGACTCTTTGAGAACAGCGAAAGCTGAATTAGAAATTTTGAAAAAGAAATTCTTGAGAGATACAAAATGTTCAAGTATTGCAGAATATGAGTTTAAAAACATGTTATTAGTTTCAGAACTTATAATTCAAGCTGCATTAACAAGAGAAGAATCAAGAGGTGCTCATTACAGAACTGACTTTTTAACAGAAAACGATGTCGCTGAGCACAGTCAATTAATTAACGAAAAAGGAGAATTAGTCTTTGTTAAATAAATTTATGGTAAAAGAGCACGTTAGAAACGCTCTAAAAGAAGATATTGGTTTTATTGATATTACAACAGATACTTTGGTAGAAAATAAGGTTTTAAAGCTAAATTTAATCGCAAAAGCTGACGGCATTATTTGTGGTTTAGAAGTTTTTGAAATTGTTTTCAAAGAATTGTCTGACGATTTCAAAGTTAAATTTTATTTTAAAGACGGAGACGAAATCAAAAAAGGTGATAAAGTTGCAGAAGTAGAAGGCTTAGCTTCAACAATTCTAATCGGTGAAAGAACAGCTTTGAACTATATTCAACGCATGAGCGGTATCGCAACTTTAACTAACAAATACCAAAAGGTCCTTGATAAGTATGGTGTAAAAATTACTGACACAAGAAAAACAACACCATGCTTTAGATTGTTTGAAAAATATTCTGTAATGGTTGGTGGCGCTACTCCGCATAGATTTAACCTTGCAGATTGCGTAATGATAAAAGATAATCATATTTCATACGCTGGTTCAATCACAAAGGCTGTTGAAAAAATTAGAGGTTGCATTTCTCATACTCATAAAATTGAAGTTGAATGTGAATCTCTTGAACAAGTAAAAGAAGCATTGGCATGTAAAGCAGATATAATCATGCTTGATAACATGTCAAATGAAATGATGACTGAGGCTGTCAAAATCATTGATAAACAAGCGATTGTGGAAGCAAGCGGCAATGTTACTTATGAAAGACTTGAAGAAATAGCAAAAACAGGTGTTGATATTATTTCAACAAGTGCAATTGTAGCAGGGGCGGAAACCCTTGATTTATCACTAAAAGCATAGATTATTAACAATTGTAACGATTGTTATAAGTGTTGAAATCACGCAATAAAAAATGTTTTTATATACATGTAAAAGGATATTAGGAGTGTATGTATGGCACTAAGTTTTAACTTAAATTTGTCGCAAAGCAATACAACATCTAGCAATAATAATAGCAACATTGAATCAGCAGGTTCATTAGCAAGTGTAAGTTCAGAATCAGCAGGCTCATTAGCTTGTGCAGGTCAATCACAAGACGGTTTACTTTCAAGCCCAGCTCAATGTGATGAATTTGTTTCTAGCAACCCATTTGCACCACAAATTGATTATTCTCAATATTCAGAATCAGCTGGTTCTTTAGCAAGCACAGGTGAATCAGCAGGCTCATTAGCTTGTGGCGAAACAGCTGGCTCTTTGGCTTGTGCAGGTGGCGAATCAGCAGGTTCATTAGCCTTCGGTGGCGGTGAATCAGCTGGCTCAGTTGCTTCATCTGGTGATAGCGGATCATTCTCATCATTCTGCTAGTACTTTATAATTTAACGAGGTTTTAAGAAAAAACAAAATTTAAGGCTCCAAATTGGAGCCTTTTTTTTATGAAACGAGTGGCGAAGCCTTTGGCTTCGCCACTCGTTATTAATAGAGGGGATTTTGAACTTTGTTCAAAATCCCCTCTTAAAGTTGTTTACATCATTCCCATCATTTGCATTTGCATCATGTTGTCTTGATTCATTTGATTAATGAAATTTTGTTGATTAATTGTCTCCATCATCATTTGATGTTGCTGATTTGCAAGCATTGCGGAATTGTCATTGTTTATGTTGCTTGCCATAACTGGTACAGGCATTTTTGGAACTTTTGAGAAAAAGTTTTTTGCCTTTTGCATAAAATTAGAAACCTTCGCCTTGAATTTAGAAAATCCTGTTAATTCTTTTGTTTCAGTTTGTTTATTATCTTCTTTGCCAAAGATATCACTTGCTAACTGTCCGTTGATTTTAATTTTATTTGGGTCAAAGCCTTGTTTTATAAAACTTTCTGCTGCTTCTTTAGCATCACCAAAGCCATCGCCCATTGTTACAAGTTCTGCTGCTTTACCGTTATCATTTCTATATTCGTGAAAGTAAAATCCTTTTTTGCCATTACCTTTGTCAATTGTATTTATTGCGTAAAAATTCGAGACGTTCATACCCATATAGTTCACCCTTATCTACACTTACCCCTATATAAAAACAAGGTCTAGTAGATAATTGCCATGATTGTAACAATTTATTTACTGTTATGTGCAATAAATTTTTTAACCTCATCGGCTGGGATTGCAAATCCGATACCTATGTTTGAAATATTATTATCAGGATTGTAAATTGATTGGCTTATGCCGACGACTTCACCTGTGGTATTCAAGATTGGTCCACCAGAACACCCTGGGTTAATCGCAGCATCGGTTTGAATTTTCTTTCTTGCGTAGTCAATTCTTGACACAATTCCTTGTGTTAAAGTTCCTGAAAACCCAAAAGGGTTGCCGATTGATAATATTTTTTGTCCAACCTTGATTGTGTCAGAATTACCCAATGTTACAACTTTTAGAGGCTTTTTGGGGTTGATTTTGATTAGTGCTAAATCGCCTTTGCCCTTTGTCGGTATAATAGTTGCCTTATAAGTCTTTCCGTCATAAGTCGTTACGTCAATTTTTTTGCTATTTTCAATAACATGCTGACTAGTTAAAATTGTTCCGTTTTCATCAATAACGCACCCTGTTCCTCCAGAAATACCAACCTCTAATTCTGCATCAATTGCCACAATTGCCGGATTTATTCGTTCGTACAAATTTATCATTGATGTCTCTTCATTGTCATAGCTCATGACCGGATTTAGTCCAAACAAAAACAATATAAAAATTATTGATAAATTCTTTTTAACTTCTTTTAAAAACATTTTCCCCACTCCTTTGAAACCATTGTAAAACCTTTATTAAAAAAGTTTACTACCTTTGTAATATTTTTTAGCATTATTCTTGTATTTATTATTTTTTTAATTTATAATTTATTTGCAAAAATATTCATAATTTAATTAGGTAGGAAAGGAGAAATTATGAGAAATATTGAAACATTCAAAAGAGCATTAAATGAAAAAAGAGCATTAAAAATTATTTCAGGTATTAATAATATTGATTTAGATAGAGTAAAAATGGTTGTATCTTCAGCTATCGAAGCTGGTGCAGATGCAGTTGACGTTTCTGCTAACAGCAAAGTTTTAACAATGGTTAAAGAAATGATTGAATCAGCAAATTCTTCAATTTCTTTATTCGCATCTTCAATCAACCCAACTGAATTGGCTGAAGCTGTTAACGTTCACCACGTTGATGCTATCGAATTAGGTAATTTCGACGCATTATACAGAGAAGGCAGAAACTTCTCTTCTATGGAAGTTTTAAGCTTAGTTCGTGAAACTTTATCAATGATTGAAGAAAACAGATCAAACGTTATGTTCTGCGTAACAATCCCTGGTTCTATCTCAATCAACGACCAAATCTCTTTAGGTAGAGAATTAGAAGCATTAAACATTGATTTAATCCAAACAGAAGGTTTCGTTCAAAATGAATCTAACTTAGAAAGCACAAGAACTTGGTTAAACAGAGCTGAATTAACTCTTTCTAACACAATTGAGTTATCAAGAAACATTGAATTGCCAATCATGACAGCTTCTAACATCAACACAGTAACAGCTTCTATGGCTTTCGCTGCTGGTGCTAGCGCTATCGGTTGTGGTTCTTGCGTTAACAAATTAGAATCTCAAATTCAAATGTTAGCTGTTATCAAAAACTTAAGAGAAATCTCTAACAGAAACATGAATATGAACATGAACATGAACAGAAAAGAATCTTTAGCTTGGTAGTTTGATATCAAATTAAAGTCTTAAAGTTTAATAAGAGGCGAAAGTTGGTTCCCAACTTTCGCCTCTTTCTTTTGAGCGAGGTCGAAATGAAATTTCGACCTCGCTCTGTAATTTAGAAGGGCGCCAGCTTTGCTGGCGCCCTTTGGTTAGTTTTATAAACCTAATTCATTTAAGATTTCATTTATTTCTTTTTTTAGATTTGAATCTTTTTTAATTTTTTCTTTTATCTGATCGCTACCATACATAATTGTTTGGTGCTTTTTCTCTAGATATTTAGCTATGTCTTCAAGTTTTAATTTTAGATATTCTCTTGCAATATATGCGATGATTTTTCTAGGTTTTGAAATGTTTGCACTTCTTGCAGAAGATTTTATTTCGCTCATAGAAACATCGTATTTTTTAGTGATTTTTGCAGAAATGTTTTCTATCGTAAGTTCATTTCTTTCTTCGCATTTTAATATGTGTTTTGCAAATTCAAGAGAGATTTCTGCATCTTCAAAGGTTGCAAATGCTTCTACTTTGTTAAATGCACCTTCTAATTCTCTAACATTATTTTTAAAGTTTTTGGCTATGTATTCAAAAACTTCTTTTGGGACAGTTAGATTTTTTGAGTTTGCAATATTTTCTAAGATTTTAATTCTTGTTTCTTCTTTTGGAGGTTGAATTTCTACCACAAGACCTTGCTCAAATCTTGTGATTAATCTATTTGGCATTTCTGGCATATCTTTTGGAAGTCTGTCAGAAGTTAGGACGATTTGTTTATTTGCATTGTGAAGTGCATCAAATGTGTTAAACAATTCTTCCATACATTGTTTTTTACCTTCAAAGAATTGAATATCATCAATCAATAAAACGTCTACGTTTCTGTATTTGTTTCTGAATTTGTTCATTAGATTGCTTTTGTTAAAATCTTTGTTTCTAGCTGTGCTATTGATGTATTCGTTAATAAAAACTTCTGATTTAATACATTGAATTTTTTTATCTTTGATAAGAGCGTGTCCAATTGCTTGCATTAAGTGTGTTTTACCTAAACCTGAACCACCTTGAATGTAAAGCGGATTGTATGTTGCATTCGGATTTTGTGCAACCATTTGTGCTGCTAATTTTGCATTTTTGTTGTTGTCGTCTGTTACAAAATTATCAAATCTGTATTTTAGGTTTAGGTTCATTGATTGAACGTAGCCTAAATTTTCTATAGATTTTTTATGCTCTTCTTCTTTTCTTAAAGCTTTTTCTTCTTTTTTCTCTTCTTTTATTTTTGTTTTTTTGATTTTATCAAAGGTTTCTTTGTCGTATTCAAGAGAAACTGTTACCTCTTGATTTAATACTGTTTTGAAACCATCTAAAATTTCAGGGTAATGATTTTTCTTTAAATATTCAATAGCGATAGATTGTCCTGAAATAAGTTTGATTTGATTGTCTTCAAACTCAATTATTTCAAGAGGTTCAATCCAAGTTTCATAAGAAGATTCAGGTATATTTTCTTTCAATACCTTTTTCACATCTTCCCAAATCTTTTCCATTTCGCTAGTGTTCATAAAAATATTTTACAACAAAAATAGTTTATATAAAACAATTCCTGCGCTTATGCTCAAGTTTAATGATTCAACATTGTTTTTCATTTCAATTGTCATTTTTGTTGTGGCAAAGTTTATCAATTCCTCTGTAAGCCCAGAGCTTTCAGCGCCAAACATTACAAGAGTTTTTTCTTTTGTTTGATAATCTTTTAAATCTACTGTATCATCTGCTTTTGGAAGAGTTGCTATTCTATCAAAATCTTTAAAATATTTTTCTAAAACAGTGCTATATTTTATGTTGAAAACTGGTGTTTTCCAAAGGTTTCCGACAGATGCTCTAACACATTTTGGGTTGTAGATATCAACTGTGTCTCCAAAAAGTAGGATTGCATCAATGTTTACGGCTGTTGAAGTTCTAAGAATTGTGCCTAAGTTTCCTAAATCGTTTATGTTTTCAAATAGTGCAACTTTTTTTGCATCTTTTAAAATATCAAGATTATATGTTCTTTGAATACCTACGGCAACAATTTCAGGCGCTGAAGTTGTTGTTGAAATTTTTTTCAAAACTTGTTCAGAAACGTAGATTACATTTTTTTCATCAAAGTTATGTTTTGCGCCTTTTTTTAAGAAAATTTTATCAAGCTTAATGTTTGATGAAATCGCTTCTTCGACTGATTTATAACCTTCTAGCAGGAATTTTTTTGCTTCATCTCTGTGTTTTTTTTGTTGAAGTTTAACAACTTCTTTTACCAAATCATTGTTTACACTAGTAATTTCCATTATTGAACCTCAAAATCTTTTAACCATTCTTTTTCAGTGTCTGTTAACATATCAAAGTTGATTAATTTCTTTTCATAGCACATTCTTGAGAATGTGTGGATTTTTCTATTTTTCATATATACAGAGTTTTCTAGTCTTACTCCGCCAAAGTCTTTGAAATAAATTCCAGGTTCAATTGTAAAACACATATTGTCTTCTAAGATTGTTTTAGAAGACTCAGCAGGTGAAAGTCTAGGTGGTTGTTCGTGAACGCTGATACCTATTCCGTGCCCTAAACCGTGCGAGAATTCAAAGTTTTTAGGTGAAATTTCGTTTAATAAATCTCTTGCAACTTTGTCTATGTCATAACCAGTTGTTTTGTCGGTTATTGGTGCATTAAATGCGTGTAAACTTGATTTTAAAACGGTTGTATAAACTGTTCTTTGTTCCTCTGTTGGGTTGCCTTTTACAAAAACTCTTGTTATGTCTGTTGCATAACCGCCTTCGTAGTATGCGCCACAATCGATTAGAACAAGTGAGCCGTCTTTCATAATTTCTTTTTCAGAACTCTTTGAATAGTGCGCAAGTGCTGAGTTTTGGTCTTTTGCAACAATTGATTTGAAGGATAATAATTTTGCTCCATATTTTTTGAAGGCTTTTTCTAAATTTTCTGCAATATCTTTTTCTGAAATATTATAATTGTTGTTAATGTATTCTCTTATCTCAAAAACTGCTTTGTCTGTGCGTTTGAAACATTCTTTGTAGTGTTCAAGTTCTGCATCTGTTTTTACTGATTTCATTTTTGAAATAATGTTTGATTTCGTTGGTTTTGCAATATTTTTCATTGCTAAATAATCAGCCATGTTTGTGCTAATTCTGTCAAAATATACAGTTTTTAAACCTTCTAGATTTTTTGAAAAATCTTCTAGCGGTTTAATTTCTATTTTTGAATTTTCAACTTTGTCATTACAGAACAAAATTGCGTTTTCTTTTGTTACTAAAACTTTTCCATTTATCGCTGTTGAATAAGCTTTTGAAAAATCTCTCAAGTTTGTGATATATGAAACCTCTTCAAGATTTGTGAAAAGTTGTGCTTCTCCAGCTTTTAATTGGTTTTGAACTTCTTTTATTTTTTCTGTTGAAGTTAAACCTGTGATACTTTTATCAATTGTAGAAAGAGTTTTGACCTCTTTTGTTGAGTCCTTCATATAAGGGTCTTTGTCTAAAACTTTTATTTCTACGTTTTTGTCTTCTAAAATTGCTTGTAAACACTCGTATCTGTATACAGAAGTCTTTTCTCCTATGATACCAAGTGTTGAATTAGGTTTTATTCTATTTGTAGATTCTTCTAAAAAGCTTTGGTTTTGTTGTAATTTTACAACTGTAATTTTGTCTAAATCGCATTCTCTATCGGCTTGTTCGTGGTATCTACCGTCAACAAATAAATAGATATCTCCCTCACAAGATACCAAAGCATCACCAGTTGAGCCAGAAAATCCTGTGAGGTAATATCTAGAATTTTCTTCTAAAACATTGTATTCAACTAAGAATTTGTTAGTCGAATTTATAATTACATAGTCTAAATTATTTTGTTTTAGAAAATTTTGCATAAATTAAGCTTCCTTTGCATCTACTAATTGAATTAAGTGCCAACCGAATTGTGTTTGAATAGGGTTTGAAACTTCACCTTTTTTCATTGAAAAAGCTGCATCTTCAAAAGGTTTAACCATTTGACCTTTTGTAAAGAAGCCTAAGTCTCCACCTCTAGCGCCTGATGGGCAAAGTGAGTGCATTGCTGCGGCATCTTCAAATGCAACTTTACCTGATTTAATTTCTTCTAATAATTGTTTAGCTTCATCTTCTGTTTGTACTAGAATATGGCTTGCTCTAACGCTTTCGTACATAAATTTTCTCCTTTTTTATTTGTATAAAAATATTATATAATAAAAATTCTTGACAAGCTCAAAACCATGATGAATACTAAACTTTCTTCATGTTTTAATTCAAATTGTAACGAATTGTAAAAATAAAAAGCATGGAACTAACAAAAAAAAAATTCTTGAATTATCATGCATGTACAACTATCCCCAAATCTCCTCCCAAGATTATGAAGTACTAGCTGCAGTAGCAGCTATTTTTTTTGCCTTCTTATTGAGCTTTGAGACGTTTTTAGAAATTTTATCAAATCATGCTCAAACCATGTCGCCATGCGTGTTTTGACATGTTAACGTTTGTAACAAAAACTTTAATAATTGAGTTTAATATAGCAAAAATTTTGAAAAGAATGTTTTTATTTTTATGTAGGTAGTTTATAAATATTATTTAGTGTGACAAAATGCAATCAGTAAATTCTGTAAATACTAATCAAATATATTTAAACAAATTGGCTCAACCTCAAAACCAAATTGCGTTTAAAGGTGCTCCTGATTTAGAAGCTTTGCGTTCTAAACAAGATGAATTTATTCGTATGTCAGAAAGTTCTGACAGTAATGGTATTATGGGCAAGATTAGTAAATTTGCTTCAAAAGCACTTGGTGTTGCTATTGCATTTACAGCAACTAAAATTTGTTTAGGTAAAGCTGCTGATATGATTACCGGTACTTTAGGTAAAGGTACTGATAAAATCGTTGAAAAAATCGGTGAAAAATCAGCTGAAAATGCCGGTAAAGTAACAAAATTAGTAGATAAAGTTAAAAATTGGAACATAGATAAAATCGTTGTTAATACAATCGCTGGTGGTGCAGCACTTGGTGTTGCAATGAAAGATTTCGGTCTTGTTAAAAAACCTGTTTCTGAACAAACTGAAGATTTAGTTAACAACGCTATTGACAAAGCAACAGACAATAATTATAATAGTTATGACAGCAATCCAACTTCTGGTAGCTACGACGAACCAGATTTAGATGTCGATCATGACGATGATGTGTAGGAAGGTAAGTGTTATATGATTAGACCAGTTTCAAATGTTTCTTTCAGAGCTGAATTACCAAAAATTGATGCTATGGACGCTATTAGCAAAACTCAAAAAACTATGGCAACAATTAATAATTTATCTCAAGGTGCAGATGAATTTAAAAAGAACGTAGAAACAGATAAAGCTGCTTATTCTGATGGTATCACTGATTCTATCAAAGAAGCTGCTAAAGATAACAAAGCTTTAGAACCTTTAGCAAAAGCTGCTGAATCAAAAACTGGTAAAAAAATTGCCGACATCTTCGGTAGTTTTACAGCATTTTGTACTAATTTAGCTGGTGCAGCTACAACAGTTACAAAATAGTTAATTTTAAATATTTTAAGAGGGCGAACGCTTTAGCGTTCGCCCTCTTTTTTTTTATCTATCTTGATAATCTAAATTCGCATTTTTTCTAAACCATGTTAGTTGTCTTTTTGCATAATTTCTAGAATGCTGTTTGATAAGTTCAATTGCTCTATCAAGTGTAATTTCTTTATCTAAATATTGGATTATTTCATTATAACCAATTGTTGATATTAAATTTTTTATTCTTCCGTGTTTTTTTAGAAGGGTTTCTGTTTCTTGAACTGCACCCATTTCAACCATTATATCAACACGTTTATTTACTCTTTCATACAATTCTTCTCTTGTCATTCCAATTCCAATCCATTCAACCTCGTAAGGAGCCTCTTTTTGATTAGAATAATTCGACATAGCTTCACCAAGTGATTTACAAACTTCTATTGCTCTAATAATTTTTCTTTTTTTAGGTTCGACAATCATTTGATTATAAGTTTTTTCATCAAGAGTTTTAAGTTGTTCTAAAAGATTTTCTATTTCAAATTTTTCAAGTTCTTCTCTTAATTCATAATTTGGTTCAACTCGAGGAAGTGCCCAACCTTCAAGTAGAGCTTTAAAATATAATCCAGTTCCGCCTACGACAATCGGAGTTTTTCCTTTAGCTGAAATATTATTAATAGCAACTGTCGCATCGTCAACATAATTTGCTACGCTATAATCGACTTCAGGCTCCACAATATCAATCATATAATGTGGAACATTTTGCATTTCCTCTTTGGTTGGTTTTGCGCAGACAATATCAAAGCCTTTATAAATTATTCTTGAATCCGCAGAAATTATTTCGCCATCAATTTGCTTCGCAAGTTCAATTGCATAAGCTGTTTTCCCTGATGCAGTTGGTGCTGCTATTGCTATTACTTTTGGTTTAGTCTTCGTGTTCATAAGTATATTTTTTATAGTAATACAAGAATACCAACATTGACATATGAACAATAAAGAAAATATAGATTATTGTCATTATGAAATACAATATCGGATTAAGAATAATATATGAATTTATTATCGCAAAAATGAAATTGATTATAATTAAGCTCAATAATAATGTCAAAATTTTTGGTGATGTAAACGCATCAATGATTGAATACCAAAGAGCTTTGAATACGTTTTTTGTTCTGAACATCAAATAAGGAACCCACATCAAAGTGAATAGAGCATAAATCATTGATGAAACAGTAAACAAAAATAGCCAGCCAGATAATTTTATAATTTGAATATAAGTTAAATCAACAAGCAAATACTGCCAAGTTGAGATATCTTGTATTTGAACCAAGTTGTTTATTGTTAGTCCAACTTTGCCAATGAATTTTAGTGCTATAAAATAGTCTGCTGTATAAACTAATCCTAAAATAGTTAGTGAACATAATATAAAATATATAAATGTTAAAAAGTAATCTGAAACACCTGTTGAGAAGAATTTTAGTAATTCAAAGTCTTTCTTCAAGTCGATAATACTAAAACTAGTGTTTACGATAGCCATTTTTATCATATAGAACCAGCCTGCAAAAAAGATTGCAAACATGATGATTAAAGTTACTAATGAGAAACACAACAAAACAGCGTTAAGTATAGAAGTTCTTGCTGCACCTAGGTATAAAGTTACCGCAATCATAAATATTAGTAGCGGTGAAATACATATTAGGTTTTCGTAAGCTAAATCAAAAGCTTCTTTAAAGCATTTTATCATTATACTTTAGCCTCTTCTTTGTCTGTTGATTGTTGTTGAAGTTTACGTTTTTTTCTTCTCATTAAGTCAACAAATGCTTCAAGTCTTGTGATATAACCAGCTTTACCAGTTTGTTCGTCCATAACCAAACTCAAAATTGGAATATCGTGTTCTTCTCTCATTTTAGGGAAGATATTTTGAGACATAATTTCTGGCATACAAGTAAATGGTGAAATGTGAATGATACCGTCTTTACCTTTTTTATCTGCATAAGCTACGTCTGATACACATTCAAGAGCATCACCACCGATATCTCTCATAAGATAAGGTTTTGCCATTCTTTCTGCTCTTTCCAAGTGAGTTTCTTCATCATTTTTTCTAAAGATTTTTGGAATGATAGCATCTTTTAAGAAACTACCAACAGTAAGGCTTCTTCTTGTTTGAACGCCCATTTTGCCAAGTTCTCTTTCAATATTTTGGTTAGAGAATTTGTCGCAAACTAGGAAGATTTCACCTGTTAAATCAACATATAAAACTTCTCTGTTTGGGTCAATTTCTGTTTTTGCCATTTCTTTGAATACACGTTTTCTGCATTCTTTTAGCATTCTTGTGTTTTTAACGTTTGAAATTAATCTAAGAGCTTTTTTGTAATGTTTTTCAGCTTCACCAAAAACAACTTCTCTTGCTCTGTAATATGACAATGCTGTATCAAGGTCATCTAACAAGAAGATAATTCTTGTGATTAAAACGATTGCTCTAGAGAATAAAACGTAATCGCTTTTACCTGTTAGTCTTTTTAAGAAATCAAACAAACCTTTAATACCGTCATATAAAGACAATTCAATGTAGTTTGCGTGATAACCTAAATCGGCAAGAGCTTCTTGAATATTTGAACCGTATTCGCCAAGTCTGCAAATCCCTGGAGATGTAATCATTGCTACATAATCTACACCACCTTCAATTGCTTCAATAAAGTTACCTAAAATTAATTTATATGGTAAACATACTGCTTCTGGTGAATATTTTGTACCATATGAAAGTGTTTTTTTACTTGTGTATGGTGGAATGTATGGTTCAATTCCAACTTTTCTTAATGCTGCTGCCCAGCCTATACAAATTGTTCCCATATGTGGAAACGCTACTTTTACTCTTTTCTTTTCTTCTTTCGCCATTATCTTATCCTTTAAAACTCAAATCAGGTTTTCTTGCCGCTAGAGTTTCATCTATTTTCTTTACTATTGTTGTTTCTGGTGCTGATTTCACCATTTCTGAATTTTCTTTTGCTTCCTGTGCTATTTTTATCATAACATCAATAAAATTATCTAGCACATGTTTTGTTTCTGATTCTGTTGGTTCAATCATCATTGCTTCGTGTACGATTAGTGGAAAATATATTGTTGGTGGGTGAATATCGTAATCCATCAATCGTTTTGCAATATTAAGAGCTGTTACGCCAAATTCTTCTTTTTGGTTGTCAGCTGAAATTACAAATTCGTGCATACAAGGTTCGTCGTATGGTAATTTGTAGTAATCTTTAAGCTTTTCTTTTACGTAATTTGCATTCAACACTGCATCTTCTGTCGCAAGTTTTAGGTTTTTGCCACATAAAAGAATGTAAGCATAAGCTTTTACAAGCACGCTAAAATTACCGTAAAAAGCTTTAACTTGCCCAATTGAATGTTTCAAGTTGTAGTTTTTGTAATATTTTTCTCCATCAAATTCAACCACTGGTGTTGGTAAAAATTCTTTCAATTCTTCTACCACTCCAACTGGACCAGCCCCTGGACCTCCGCCACCGTGTGGAGTTGAAAAAGTTTTGTGTAAGTTTAAATGTACTACGTCAAAGCCCATTTCTTTTGGGTTTGTATGACCCATAATTGCGTTGAAATTTGCTCCATCATAGTATAACAATGAGCCGTTTTCGTGCATTATTTTTGAAATTTCTAAAACATTTTCCTCGTAAATACCTAAAGTATTAGGGTTTGTCATCATAATTGCTGCAACATCTTTATCAAGAACGGCTTTCAAGGCTTCAATATCAACTTGTCCTTTTTCGTTTGATTTAATTTCAACAATATCAAACCCACAAGTATGTGCGCTTGCAGGGTTTGTGCCGTGTGCAGAATCTGGAATGATAACTTTCTTTCTGTTTTCGCCTTTGACTTCAAAGTATTTTTTCACAATCATCATACCAGTTAATTCACCGTGAGCGCCTGCTGCTGGTTGTAGGGTAATAGCAGACATACCGGTAATTTCTTTTAATGCTTCTTGCAATTTGTACATCAATTCTAATGAGCCTTGAGTGTCTTCTTCTGAAGCTAAAGGGTGAATATTTAGAAAGTTTTCTAAATTCGCCAAATATTCGTTAACTTTCGGATTATATTTCATTGTGCAAGAACCTAGTGGATAAAAACCTTTCTCTATGCAAAAGTTTTTATCTGAGAGTTCTTTAAAATGTCTCATTGCTTCTAGTTCTGTAACTTGTGGCAAATCAAGAGGTTGTTCTCTTAAAAATGATTTGTCTATGCAAGTACATTCTTTTTTATTTTCTTTTAAACTTTTTATATCTTTTTCAAAAATTGTTGTCATTCTAAATCATTCCTTGTTCTGCAAGTTGTTTTTTTATTCTGTTAAGTCCATTTTGTATAATTCTAGAAATTCTGGACTCTGAAATCTTGTATTCTTCCGCCATTTCTCGAAGTTTTTTATCATTGAAAAATTTTTGTTCAATAAACTCTTTTTCTCTATCTGGAATATTTTCCATAGCTTTTAGAATTTTATTTTTCAATTGGAAAAACTCATAAGTTTCTTCGGGGTTTCTGCTACTATCCTTAATTTGTGTAGGGTTGTCTGCTTCTGCCATTTCGTCAATTGAAAGAATTGATTTATAAACAGCTTCTCTCAATTCTTCGCCTGATTCCATATCAAGTTTTTTTTGTTTCAACGAATACCATCTATAGCGTCTTCTGACTTCGTTTCTTATCGCCCATTTCATTGCTGTAGAAAGGTATGCGTTGTTATAATCCTCTGGTTTTCCGTTTTTCAATAGAATGTAGAGAGTGTGTGTATTAAGATTAACAAGCTCTTGATAATCAACAATATGAGAACCAGTTGAAAGCTTTGAGTATTCAACCTTTGCAACTGTTTCTATCAAGTCTTTGTATTTTCTTAAATCAATAACTTGTTTTTGAGTTGTTTGCATTTACGTAAATAATCCGATATAACTTGTTATTCCCTACATTTTTAGTCTACATCAAAAATGCTTTCTTAACTACAAAATTTAAAATTTTTGGCAATATTTTTTTACATAAAACAAAAGGGCGAAGTTACTAGTAACTTCGCCCTTTTGAAATGTTTTTACAAATTAATTATTCAGCTAATAACAGTTAATCTTGATTTTTTTCTAGCTGCTGTATTTTTGTGTAAAATACCTTTTGATACAGCTTTGTCGCATAATTGGTAAGCTTTTGATAAAGCTACTTTTAATTCATCTTGATTTTTTGCTGCTGCTAATTCAAGAACTTTTTTCAATGCAGTTTTGATAGATGTTTTCATTGCAACATTTTGAACTCTATTTTTTTCTGCTACTAAAATTCTTTTCTTTGCTGACTTAATGTTTGCCATTTTATTTTCCCTTCTTTCTTAACATTGTGCGTTTAATGACTACGCAACTTGTTGAGGTTTGGTGAGTATCTTTATTTTAGTACAAAAAAATATTTTTCAACATGCCTTTTTTAAATTTTGTAACATTATTATAATTATCATCTTAAATGACTATAGAAATAATTATTTTTTGGTATATAATCCATGTAAGTGTAGATATAGTTTACAAATTACTAACATATATAAAGAGAGAACGGAGGCACTATATGGCACTAGGACAATTCGTTTTTATGCTACACAGTCATTTACCCTATTACAGAAAAGCAGGTATGTGGCCGTTCGGTGAAGAAAACTTATATGAATGTATGGCAGAAACATACGTTCCATTGTTAAATGCTATCAGCGAATTATACGACGAAGGTATCAAAGCTAATTTAACTGTTGGTATCACTCCTATTTTGGGTGAACAACTTATTGACGAACATTTAAACCAAGGCTTTGTTGAGTATCTTGATTCAAGAATTAAAGCGGTTGCAGAAGATTTGGAAAGATATCCTGATCCAGCTGTTCCACATTCTCAACACTTGAAATACTTAGCAGAATACTATTTCAAACACTTTAACAAATTGAAAGACGATTTTGTTAATAAATACGAAATGAACTTGATTAAATATTTCAAAAAATATCAAGATTTAGGTTGTATTGAAATTACAACTTCTGGTGCTACTCACGGATTTTCTCCATTGTTAGCAACAGATTCTAACTTGAATGCTCAATTCAAAGTTGGTTCAGATACAACAAAAAGATTATTCGGTAAAAAAGCAATGGGTGCTTGGTTGCCAGAATGTGCTTATAGACAAGGTTATGAATATACTGGTTCTGACGGAAAGAAAAAATGGAGACCAGCTATTGAAGTAACATTGCAAAATAACGATATTCAATACTTCTTTACAGAATCACACGTTATCGAAGGTGGTAATTCTATCGGACACAGACGTGTAGTTGGTATGTACGGTAATATTGAATATATTCCATTACCAAAACGTGAATTAACTGGTTATGACACATATTCAGCATACTGGCTACCAGATGCACAAGTTGCTGTAATGGGTAGAAACGATAGAGCTGGTTACCAAGTTTGGTCAGCAGCAGACGGTTACCCAGGCGACGGTTGCTTCAGAGAATTCCACAAAAAAGACGATAAATCTGGTATGCAATATTGGAGAATTACTTCTTCTACAACAGATTTAGGCAACAAAATGCTTTATGATCCAGTTTTGGCACAAAATAAAGTATGTGAAAACTCAGACCACTACACTCACTTAATCGAAAACTTGTTGAGAGATTACAAAAATTCTCACGACGGTAAAGAAGGTTTAGTAATGGTATCATTCGATACCGAGTTGTTCGGACACTGGTGGTTTGAAGGTGTTGAATTCATTAAACAAGTAATCAAAAAATTACACGATTACCACAAAGATGTTGAAATGATGACAGCAGGCGCATATCTTAAAAAATACCCACCAAAAGAAGCTATTCAAATTCCAGAATCTTCTTGGGGACAAGGTGGTCATTTCTACGTTTGGATGAACCACTTAACAGAATGGATGTGGCCAATTATTCATTCTTGTGAAAAACGTATCAACGATATCGTTGCAAAATACGAAAAGAAACCAGAAGATAAATTGTTATTAAGAGCTTTGAGCCAATTAGCTAGAGAAAACTTATTACTTCAATCTTCAGATTGGCCTTTCTTAATCACAACATGGCAAGCTAAAGATTATGCAACAGATAGATTTAGAGAACATGTTGACAGATTTGAACTTATCGCTGATATGATTGAAGCTGGTAATATTGATGAAGCTAAATTACACGAAATCGAAGAAATTGATAACTGTTTTGCAGATATTGATTACAGAGTATATCTTCCAATCGAAGAAGGTGTAATTCCTCAACAAGCTAAAAAGCTTCAACCATTATATGAGAAAAAGTTAGGTAACTTAGAATAATTTAACAAGGGCGAACGCAAAGCGTTCGCCCTTCTAATTAAAGAGGCGAAGCCTTCGGCTTCGCCTCTTTAATTTATTCAATTTTTATATCACATAACTGTATACGTGTTGAATATGTTTTCTGTAATCATCTTTGTTGTGGAAAGAGATTGAGAATTCGCAAACATTTTTTCCTTGCATTTGAGCATCTTTCAGTGGTAGAGGTGGGCCAGCAGGAGTTGAACGTGCAGGGTTTTTAGGGTTTGAGATAATACCTGTTGCACGTAGGAGTGTTATTGCGATTGTGTTTTTGAAGATTTCGTATTCAGTAAGTCCTTTTGTTACAATGCCTATTCCGTTTGCGTTAACGTAACGTTGCATTGGTGCAGTGTTTGTTGGGGCTTCTATGCCTTTTGATTGCGGAAGATTTTTTCGCATATCGTAATCTGGGTCGAAGGTACGTTTTATAAGTTCGTTCATATCTTCGGAATACGTTTCTATAACTGGGTTAGAAGTGTTTATAACTGCTTGTACTTTGTGATTTTCTTCTTTGTTTTTGTAGATTACTTTAAAATCTAAACTGTCTGAATTTTTATCTAAAGAGACGTAGATTTTAGAGTTTTCGGTTTTTAATTTTAGTGTGCAACGAAGATTTCCTTTTAATTCAATTTTAGAAGAAGTTATTTCTTCAATTTTTCCATAATCATTGACTTCTGGTGCGAAGTTGTATGTGTCGCCCAGGTCTTTAAAATCACGGATTTCTAGGAAGTTTTCGTTGTTGTTTACTTTAATTTTTCCGTTTGTTATTTCAAGACTAATTTTAGAATTCTTGATATAATTATCGCCAATTTCTAAGTCAGTTTCACTGTTGCTTTGTACTTTTTCACGCATTTCAGTAGGTTGAAGGTCTTTTACTTCAACTAGATATGTGTAAATATTTCTGAAATCTTCTGTGATAGGTATTCTTAGTGTGTCTTGAAGAATTTCGTTTTCAAAACCTTTGCGTGTTGATATTTTTTGGAATGGAAGTTCAAGCTCTGAGTCAAATTCTATGATGCCTGAATATGGTTCATCTCCAAAGTTTACAACGAACGCATCTGATAATTTGAAATGAACTTCGTCAAGGATTGTTTGCGCTATTTGAAGAACTTTTTTGTATTTTAAAGTATTTTCAAAATGTACATCATCTGTAGAACAACCACAAATGCCGTCGTGCGCCATATTTTCTATTAATAATTTATATGCATAAGTAATTAAACTTTCGTATTTTAGATTAAAATGTTTTTGTGCTCTGTCTGCTAAATCAAGCATATACGAAGCTTTTGCACGTAATTTTTTTAAGTCCATTCGGGCAGAATAACAACCTTGCAAGATAAAGGTTAAAGAGTTGTCTCTAAGTTCGTCGTTGTGTTCATAGGTGAAATTGTCTTTGACTTCTTCAAAGTAGTCAAATGGAGAGCCTAAAACGATTTGATAATCGTCAAGGAGAGCGTTTACTTCTCTGATTTGAGAGGATATATTTTCTGGAACACCTAAATGGTCTGCGCCGATAGGCATTAATAATGTGTTTGAAGATTTTTCTGCAATTTTATCAAGATTTGATTTTAAAAAATTTGCTTTTTCTTCGATAGTTAAATTTGTTGCGAAAATGTCCATAAAATAACCACGAACAAGGTTAATGCAATCTATTCCCATGTATTTGAATTCAGCTGGAAAATCTCCGCAACCACGCCAAACTACGGCTTTGTTTATTCCGTATTTCTTGAATAGAGCTGGAATATTTTTGCTGTGCCCGAAGGTATCTGCAAGATATCCGATAAAATCTTCACAGCCAAGCTCTTTTGATAATTTTAAACCGATTTCTAAGTTTTTTTCAAAGGTTGTTTTGTCGCATAAATATTCATCAACAAGACAGTAACAAGGACCTATGAAAAGACGTTTTTCTTTGATTAATTTTTTTACTAAAATTTCTTTTTCAGGTCTGATTTTTAGATAATCAAGGATTGCGCCGACTTGACCGTCAAAATAGAATGACGGAATTTTGTTTGCTTCAAGCATATCCAAAACATTGTCAAACACTCTCAAAAGGCGAATTCTAAATACTTCAAATTCTCTGTACCATTCTCTGTCCCAGTGTGTGTGTAAATATGCGATAACTTTTTTCTTCATGTATATATTATACCACTTTTTATAAGTATTTAATACTTTATTAACATGATTGACAAAGTTTGAAAAATCTGTACAATGAGTTTATGGCATTAGTATATTTAAGTTTAGGATCAAATAAAGGAGACAGAGTTGGCTTTATTCAGCAGGCAACAAGCTTGTTGAACGAAGATAAACAAGTTAAATTGATTAGAACATCTGCTTTTTATGAAACTGAGCCATGGCAAACTGATTCTAGCAATTGGTTTGTAAATGCCGTTATTGAGATAAAAACTGAGTATTCTCCAGAAGATTTGCTAAAATTATGTAATCATGTTGAAGCAAAATTGGGTAGAGATAGAGAAGCTGAAGGTTTTTATGGTGATAGAACAATCGATATTGATATTTTGTTCTATGATAAAGAGATTATTTATACAGAAAATTTAGTAATTCCTCATAAATATTTCCATAAGAGAGCTTTTACTTTGGTTCCAATGTTGGAGCTTTCGCCAGATTTTGTTCACCCAGAGTTGAAAAAATCTGTAATGGAATTACATGAAGAATTAGAAAACCCAGAAATGGTATTTTTATATGGCACAAGGGTTGACATCTAAACCTAGAGTTGCAATTATTGGTGCTGGACCAGCGGGTTGTATGTGTGGGATTACGATTGCAGATGATTGCAACGTAACTCTTTTTGATATGTCAGAACCGCTTTTGACACTTTTGCCTACTGGTGGTGGAAGATGTAATTTGGCACATAATGAATTTGATTTTAAAGAATTGGCGAATGCTTATCCAAGGGGTGAAAAATTTTTGTATTCACCTTTTTCAAGATTTTCTACGAGTGATACTTTAGAATTTTTTGATAAAATTGGGGTTAAGACTTATGCACAAGATGACGGAAGAATTTTTCCTGTTTCTAATTCTGCTAAAGAGGTTAGAAGTAAAATGCTTGCTAAATTGGATAAGGCTAAATTTTTAAAAGAAAAAGTTTTAGATGTTCAAAAAGTAGATGAAAAATTTTACGTAAGAACTATAAATAATAAATATATATATGATTATGTTGTGGTTGCAATTGGTACTCACTATGGATTGCAATTTCTAAATAAATTGCCACATAAATTAATAGAACTTAAACCTTCTTTGTGTGGCCTAATCACAAAGTATGATGTTTCTACTCTAAAAGGAGTAGTTTTGAAAGACGTAATACTAAGATATAAAAAAATAGCTCTTGAGGGTGATATGCTATTTACGAACAATGGAATTTCTGGACCTGTTGTTTTTAAGTTATCCTCAATAAACTCAAGAATTAGTTTTCCATATTCGGTAAAAATTCAGATAATAAAAGATTTGGAAAAATTTAAAAAAAGACTGGAAGAGACTGGTGATAAGGCTTTGCATAATGTTGTTTCTGAATTTGTGCCAAAATCTTTTACTAAATTTTTGTTGAATTATTTAAAAATTGATGAAAATATCAAAGTTAAATCTTTAAATAGTAATACTAAAGTATTACTTCTCGAGACTGTTAAGGGG
>SAMEA104315425__coassemble_751_pt1 | contig 23240 bp, 19 predicted proteins | sample SAMEA104315425__metabat2_low_PE_034 | metagenome-assembled genome bin SAMEA104315425 (sample SAMEA104315425) | gut metagenome | biome: Monkey gut; feature: monkey-associated habitat; material: faeces | place: China | collected 2013 | reverse complement strand
TAAAACTATTTTGCAAAACGCGGAATTGCCGTTTAACGCGAACGAGCAAGACAGCAGCCCGAGCAGAGCAATGAGCGTAGCGAAAGGTGAACAATCATAAACGGAAACGATGGGAGTTTTCGTTTTGATTGTGAACGGTTGCGTTTAACGCGAGGGCGATAGAGCGTGCAGTGAGTAGAATTGTCATTCCAGACTCCGATCCGGAATCTGAGGTTGATGAATGGATAATACAATCGTTGTGAAACAATCCAATCTATTCACTATTCACCAAAATAAAAAGCCCCCTTGCGGGGCTTACGTCTTGCTATTTATTTTCAGCAATTCGACTTACTTTCTTGGAATTAGAACATCTTATAATTTACTACCAACAGCCTTATACAAATCAATATAGCTGATGTAGCATTCTGAACGTGTTGAATTAATCAATTTTTCTACGTTCAACAAATTTTCTTCCATTTGAACTAAATCTAATCTTGAAATAACACCTTGATTATATTTATCCTTTGTATAACCAAAATCCTTTGTTTCAAGTTGATGTTGTTTAATGTGTTCGTTCAATTTATCTGTATCATATTTAACAGATGCCAAAGCATCGTTAACCTCTTGAATAGCTGTCAAATTAGTTTTGTAATAATTTTCAAGCATTTTATCATATTTAACCTTGCTCAATTTTAAATTAGCAACTCTAGCACCACCCGTAAACACTGGTAACATAGCGCCTAACGCTAATGCTGCTAAAGTTGTTTCTTTAGAAAACATACTGTTTTTAACGTCTAATGCTGCTAAACCAGTAAGATTTATTGTTGGCAAAAATTCCTTTTTAGCAACTCTTACATCAATACCAGCCTTCTTAATCATCTTTTCAGCTTTTAAATAATCTGGTCTATCAACAATGATTTCTGATGAAATTTCTTTTGGAATAGTACCAGTGAATTTAATTTGATTTAAAGGAGTAAAAGCTAAATTTTCACCATTTTTAGGGTCTTCGCCAATCAATACGCAGAATTGGTCTAGCAATTTTGCTCTTGATTTTTTCAAATCAATTAAATCAGATACGCCATAAACGTAAGCTTTATTAGCTTTTACTGTATCAGCTGTTGAAACAATACCTTCTTTATTGCTTGCAAGCATCATATTATATATGTCAAGTCGTGAATTAACAATCTTTTCTTGATACTTAATAATTTCATTTAATTTAACTATATTAAAGTATACATTACCAACGGCAGAAGCAACAGAAATATATGCAGCTCTTTCGTCGTCTTGAGATGCTTTGTATAATTCTTTTACAGATTTTGTTTTATCTCTATTTTTTAAGAATAAATCAACCTCATAATTAAACATAGCAGGAACACTTACTGCAAAACTATCGGGTTGAATACCCATAACGTTTACAAACGCTGGAGTAATACCAACACCTGCAGATGGTAATTCATTAGCAAATTGTAATTTCATATTTTGATAATATTCTTTTACAGTCAAACTTGCAATTTTAAGATCATAGTTTTGCTTAATAGCTAAATCAATATAATGATTTAAGTTATCATCATTGAACTTTTTCCAAAAATCCATATTTACGTAAGCATATTTATAATCATCATTTTCCTTTTTAGACTTTTTAACTTTATGATTATAAACAGTTTGTTGATTATTTTTATTATTATTTTCGGTAATTGCAAATGCTGGCATAACGTAAGTGAAGTTAAAACATGCCAAAATTAAAACTGCCGTAAATCTTTTCAAATTCATTATCTTACCTCATACTTGACAAATCTGATGAGTACATGTTACCATATCTTTGTTACAAATGCAACATGTATTTTTTAAAACAGGTTGGATATGTAACATTCTCAAACAGACTAGGGGTAAGAAATGACAACAAAACAAATAGTAGAAGAAGCTCGCAAGGATTTTAGCAAATCTGCTTTTTATATGATACAAAAATTATCTATATATACAGACCAATTAGCTAAAAACTTTTTTGAAATAAGAAATGTAGATATAACACATGATGAATTTGTAGCGATTAATCAAATTTTAAATCACCCGGACATTTGTCAACGTGATTTAGCGAAATTAATTTTGAGAGATAGAGTTAGAACTGGTAGAATTCTTAATTCTCTTGAAGAAAAAGGTTATATCACAAGAACTAACGATACTAAAAATAATAGACTTGTTAGAAGATTAAGAGTTACAAAATCTGGAAAACAATTATATGAAAGTCAATTCGCAATAATGGAAAAAGTTATGGCAAAATTGTTAGAAAAGTTTTCAGAAGAACAATTATTTGATTTAAGAGATACTCTAGTTCAACTAGAACAAGCATTGTCAGAAATTGTAGAATTTAATATTTAACGTCATAGGAGAAAAATAAAATGACAGAAGATAAAGAATTAAAAAAAGAATTAAAGAAAAGTTATAAAAAATCGATTGGGATTATCGTTGCAATCTTGCTTATCACAGCGACAATAATTGCTGTTATTGATGCAATGCACTACCAATCAACAGAAGATGCTTACATCGAAAACCACACAGTACAAGTTGCGCCAAAAGTTTCTGGTCAAATCGTAGCTGTTTATATTAAAGATAACCAAGCAGTTAAAGCTGGTGATTTAGTTGCACAAATCGATGATGCAGATTATAAAGTAAAACTTGAACAAGCAGAAGCGAATTATCAAAGTGCTCTAAAATCTCAAAACATTGCAAAAGCAAATCTTTCAGCCGTTGATGCCGAAATCGCTTTAGCAAAAAAAGATGTAGACAGATATACAAAATTGTATGAAACAGGTTCTGTATCAAAACAAACACTTGATAATGCCGTTACAAAATACGAATCTGTAAAAGCAAGACAAGAAAATGCTGAACAAGCTATTTTAACAAAAGACCAAGTAAATGTTGCTGATGCTGATATTAAAGCTCTAAAAGCAATCAGAGACCAAGCACAATTAAACCTATCATATACAAAAATTTATGCCCCACAAGATGGCACTGTTTCAAACAAAAGAGTTGAAAAAGGTGCTTATGTACAAGTTGGAAGTCCTTTATTTGTAATCGTTCCAAACGAAGTTTGGGTTGTTGCAAACTTTAAAGAAAACCAATTAGAAAAAATGAAAGCTGGTCAAAGCGTAGAAATTAAAGTTGATACATACCCAAAACACAAGTTCAAAGGTAAAGTAGACAGTATCCAAAGAGCGTCAGGTGCAAAAGCAAGTTTATTCCCTCCAGAAAACGCTGTAGGTTCTTTCGTAAAAATCGTACAAAGAATACCTGTAAAAATCGTTTTCACAGAAGATATTGACAAAGACCAATACTTATTAGTTCCGGGAATGTCTGTAATTCCAAAAGTAAGAGTAGTTGAATAATAGGTAGAAAAATGTCAGAAGCAGTAGCTACAACTGAAGAATGGAAACCCAAATACGGACCTTGGATAGCTGCAATTCCAACAATGTGTGCAGCATTCATGTTCGTACTTGATGAAACAATCGCAAACGTTGCTCTTCCTCACATGGCTGGAACATTTTCAGTAAGCCGTGAAGAATCAATGTGGATTTTAACATCATACTTGGTTGCAAGTGGTATCACAGTTCCGACTGTTGACTGGTTCTGTAAACTACTTGGCAGAAAGAATTTCTTTATGCTAAGTATTATGATTTTCACAATATCATCATTCTGTTGTGGTATCTCAAACTCAATAGAAATGATACTTGCGTCGAGAATTTGTCAAGGTTTCGGTGGTGGCGGATTGTTGCCGATTTCGCAAGCAATTTTACTTGAATCATTTCCACAAGACCAACGTGGTAAGGCAATGGCAGCCTTCGGGTTAGCCAATCATTGGACCCGTTCTTGGTGGTTATATTACAGACAACTGGAATTGGCCGTGGATTTTCTTCATAAACATTCCTGTCGGATTTTTAACCTTATATATATCTAAAACTTTATTAGAAGATCCACCTTATGCTAAAAAACAAAAAGGTGTAAAACTTGATGCAGTAGGGTTTTTCTTTCTAGCTTTATGGATTGTATCACTTCAAATCGTTCTTGATAAAGGTAACAATGCCGATTGGTTCAACGCATCTTGGATTTGCAAATTAACCGCTGTATCTGTTATTTCAATGATAATATTTATCATTTCTCAGATAAAAAGTAAAAATGCGCTTGTTGATTTAAGTATTTTCAAAGATAAAAACTATTCAATTGGTACACTCGTTCAAGTCATAATTCAAGGGGTTGTTTTAGCTTCACTAGCAATTCTTCCTCAATTCCTACAATCACTAATGGGTTATGATGCGTTTTTAAGTGGTTTATCAATTATGCCTCGTGGTGTTGGTAGTTTTATATCATTAGCACTTTGCGGACAACTTACAAACAAAGTTAATAACAAAATACTAATTTTAATAGGTTTCGTACTCGTTGGTACATCTGGTTTAATGCTAGGTAACTTGAACCTTGATATTTCAAGTATGAATATCGTTATACCAAACTTTGTATTCGGTCTTGGTATGGGATTTGCGATGATTCCTGTAATTTCATTATCTGTAATGACGTTACGTAACGACCAAATGACAAACGCAAGTGGTGTTCAAAACTTGCTTAAAAATATTGGTGGTTCAATCGGGACATCGCTTGTTGGTACATTAATCACAAGATTTGCGCAAATTCACCAAGCATATTTGGTTGGAAACTTACACCCGTTAAATCCTGTATTTGAACAAAAACTACAAGCAACTTGGGGCGCATTAAGTCAATATACATCAATGGATATGGCAAATTATATGGCACAATATTCACTTTATGGAGAAATGCTTAAACAAGCTAATCTTTTGGGCTTTATTGAAACCTTCAGAATTTGTGGCATTGCATGTTTCGTGGTTATTCCGTTTATCTTCTTATTAAAAAATATGAAAAAAGAAGATTTAGAAAACAACGAAAAATCTTAGAATTTTTCGACATACCAAATACATTTAACTTGAGTCTTTTCATACGCAAAACATTTGTAAGGTGTCATTTTTAAATTATCCCAAACAATTGAATTACCTTTAATTTTACCGTTCTCAAAATTTGCCATATTTACAATAGCTTTCGGGTGATTTTTTAGAATTTGTTTTAACTGCTCTGGATACAAGTCCTGATTAAAATACGAAACAAAAAAGGCATCTTTATCAAATAAAGAAGCTAGTCGTTTGCTATCATTACGTTGAATAAAGGAATCCTCTTTATCGTCTTCAAAATAGCACCATTGAGTATTTTCAGACATAACTTTTGTATCAACATCATAAACCACATCATAGCAATAACTTTTTAAATTAAAGTTATTGTTTTTTGAATATGGAATTAACGCATAACCAATGTAATTAATATCATCAAGAATAATTGTTTTGTTCTTAATATGTTCATCATTAATCAACACCTTAAAAATATTTTGAATTTCATAAGAAAAAACTTCTCTGTTAATAATTCTACTCAAATTTCCGTAAGCATTTACGTTTAAAATAGAAATTACACACAAAGAAATAATTAATGCTTTGTTTAGTTTTAGACTCAAATCTAGCGCCACCCAAACTGCAATCAACAAATAAATATAATAAAAATAGTGATTCCAATAATGCCCAAAATATTTAAAAATAAAACAATAAGAAAGAGCCACATAAGTAAAACCTACAAAGAACAAGGCTTTTTTAGATTGCTTTATACAAAACAAAGAAACACCAGTACAAATTAAAACAGGTACAAAATACCACCACGCAATATTTTTAACTAATGGCATCAGCCCTCTAAATTCCAATAAATATGTAGAGTCAGAACCTGAAAGAACGTACAAAATAAGACTTCCGCCTAATACAAAAATAATTGACGGAATTATCAAATTTTTCAAATCACATTTTTCTTTAAAGAAATCATACAAAAACAATATTCCAAAAGCAGTTGCGCCAAACAATGCCATAACAGAAGTATTAGCGCATAAAACTAGCAAAATTGAATAAATAACGGGGTGTTTTAATTTATCTTTGTACAAAATTGTTAGTAAAAATAGTAAAAATATTCCGATAGAATAACATCTTGCAAGTATCGGATACACTGTAAAAAATGGAAATGAAAAAGTTATCAAGACCTTTATTAAATTATTAAAAGGAGATTTTTTCCATAACAAAAGAATTGCGCCAAAACAAAATATCCAGTTTAAAAACTGCATTATATACGGATAACCCAAATTTAGTTTAGCAAACGGCATTAACATCAAATACCAAATCAGAGTATGCCCTTCGACTTTCATTAATTTTATAATTTCAGTTAAGCTCAACTCTTGCGCAATCGTCCAAGCGTGAGCTTCATCTAACCATGGAATATGGTTAAACATTCTAAACAAGGTTACGCAAACCCAAATAACGATAGAAATTATAAATACTTTATTTTTCATTGTATTCCTGTTCAGTATTTACGTTCCACAATATGTTTTTATCAGAATTATTTTTTATAATTCTAACCGCCTCAAACCCGCTCAACATAGAATGATCCATATTATTATATTTATGTTGACCATTTCTACCGATGCAGTAAAGATTTTCAAAAGACATTAAGTATTCTTTTACATTATCAAAATTTTCATAAGCATCAAAATATGCTGGATAAGCTTTTTTAACCTTTTCTCTTTGAGCTTTTAAAACATTTTTCTTATCTAAAATACCAATTTTTTCAGCCTCAGAAATAGCAAATTGAATAAAATCTTCATCTGACATATTCCAAAATTCGTCGTTTTCATTACAGAAATATTCCATAGAAACCAAAACCTTGTGTTCAAAATCTTTAACAAGATAAGGCGACCAATTGTTCATAACCTGTAATCTGCCAACTTTGACATCAGGTTCTTGAACATAAATCCAGTTATCAGGGCAAATATTACCAATTGTCTTGTAATTAGTATTGTTTTTAAGTTTAAATTCATCTAAATACAGTGCTACAAGCATATAATCACGATATGGCAACTCTTTTGCTACCGAATAGACCTCTTCTGAAGGTTTATTTTTAAGTCCCAAAATCAAATCTTTAATAGGCATAGAAGATAGAACCAAATCGCCATAATATTCATACTCATTGCCATTTTCAATAACTGTCAAAGATTTAATCTTATTATCTTCATTATTTAAAGCTGTAACTTTTGCGTTTAAATGAATTTCTCCGCCATTGTTTCTAATATAATCAGCCATTAAATCCCACAATTGACCACAACCAAATTTTGGATAGAAAAATTCGTCAATTAAAGTTGTTTCTTTCTTTTTAGTCAAATGTAGCGCATTCAAAACAGCCTTAATCAAAGATAATCCTTTAATTCTTTGTTCGCCCCATTCTTTTGAAATATCACGAGGGTGTTTTCCCCAAACTTTTTCAGTATAGTTTTCAAAGAAAGTTTTATACAAAACTTTTCCAAAACGATTTATCATAAAATCTTCAAGATTTTTTTCTTTTCTTTTTAAAATCATTGATTTTAAATAACTAAACCCTGCAAGCATTGTTTTTGCAATACCTAAATTAAGAACCGTACTTAATTTCAAAGACACTGGATAGTCAAAGAATTTACGAGTATAATAAATTCTCGAAAATCTGCGACGTTTTAACATTACATCGTCAATTTCATTAGGATTTGCTTTATTTGATTTTGATAAATTATTCACTTCTCTATCTAAGATTTCATCATCAATTGATTTTTCACTTTGAAGAGGCAAAAATTCTTCCCACAAATCAAGAATTTCTTGAGATTTAGAAAACATTCTATGTCCACCTAAATCAACTCCAGACCCGTCAAAATCAACAGTTCTAGAAATTCCACCAACTTCATCAAGTTCTTCAATAATAATCGGTTTTACATCATCAGTTTCTGTCAAAAACTTATATGCAGAAGCAAGACCGGCTGGTCCACCTCCAATTATTAAAGCGATTTTATCTCTCATAGATTATTTAAAACTCCATTTAAACATTCAAGGCTTCTATTTGCAAGGATTTCAGCCTTAGCTTTTTTATCTTTTCTAATTTTTTTTGGTAATTCAATATTATTTATCAAAGCCCAATTTGAATTAACTGGTTGAAGTTGTTTATGATTTTCGTCAGTAATATAATTCAACAAAGCGCCCAAAATACATTCAGGAGGCATTTCTAACATTGGTTCACCATTGATATGTTTTGCCATATTAATACCAGCAATCAGACCCGATGCCATACTTTCAGTATAACCTTCAACACCTGTAATTTGACCTGCAAAGAACAAGTTATCACGTTTTTTAGTGTTCAATTTATTTGTCAAAATCTTTGGACTATTAATAAATGTGTTTCTGTGCATTACACCATAACGAACAATATTAGCATTTTCTAACCCTGGAATAGAATGAATAAGTTCTTTTTGGAAACTCCATTTTAAATTAGTTTGAAATCCAACTAAATTGTATAAAGTCTTCAACGCGTTATCCTGTCTAAGTTGAACAACGGCGTAATTTATTTCATTATTTCTTTTATCAACAAGCCCAACTGGTTTCATAGGTCCAAAACGAAGAGTATCAACGCCACGAGAACCCAAAACTTCTACTGGCAAACAACTTTCAAAAAATTTTGCATTTTTTTCAAATTCTTTAAGCTCTATTCTTTCAGCATTAATTAAAATATTATAAAAATTTTCATATTCTTCTTTATTCATTGGACAATTAATATAAGAAGCTTCGCCTTTATCGTATCTTGAGCCGTAAAAAGCTTTATCGAAATTAATACTATCTTTTTCTACAATCGGAGCAACCGCATCAAAAAAGTGAAGATGTTCTTCTTGAGTAAATTCTTGAATACTTTTTGCCATACTATCAGAAGTCAAAGGTCCAGATGCGATAATAACATCACCATCCGGAATTTCATTAACTTCTTCTCTTACTAAATTAATCAAAGGATTTGCTTCAATTAATTCCGTAACTCTTTTTGAAAACTCTTCTCTATCAATCGCAAGCGCGTTACCAGCAGGAACTTTAACATCAAAGGCAATTTTAATAAGTTCTGAACCTAAAAGCTCCATTTCCTTTTTCAACAAACCACTTGCAACAGACAAATCATAAGAGCCCATACTGTTTGAGCAAACAAATTCTGCCAATTTTTCAGTGGTATGAGCGCCTGTCATTTTTACAGGTCGCATTTCGTATAAATCTACTTCTATCCCTCTTTTTGCAAGTTGTAATGCTGCTTCACTTCCAGCCAAACCTGCACCAATAATTTTAACTTTCATAAAATAAGTATACCAAAAAAATTTATTTAGTGTAAAATGACTATATGAACAAGAAAAATATATTAGTCGTATTCGGAACAAGACCCGAAGTTATTAAATTAGCACCAGTTATACTAGAACTTAGAAAGTATCCAGAAAAATACAACGTAATTGTATGCAACACTGAACAACAAAAAGAACTTTCTAACCAAACTTTGTCATACTTTAATTTAAAGGCTGACATCAACCTTGATTGCATGAAGCCAAATCAAACATTAGCAGAAGTTCAAGCAAGAATTTTAACTTCTCTAAGCAAGGTTTTTGACGAAAATAAAATTGATGCAACAATCGTTCAAGGCGACACAATGACAGTACTTTGTGGAGCTCTTACAAGCTACTATAACAAAGTACCAGTATTCCACGTAGAAGCAGGACTTCGTTCATACGATATCTTTGAACCATTTCCAGAAGAGGTTATGCGTCAAATGACTTCACGCGTTGCAGATTTACATTTCTGTCCAACAGAGAAAAATCAGAAAGCTTTATTAAAAGAAGATATTGATAAAAACAAAGTTCACGTAGTAGGAAACACCGTTATTGATGCTCTTTTCTGCTTATCAGAAGAAACATTAAATAACGCTAAAAAATTCTACGAAGAACAAAATATCAAAATTGATAACAACACAATTTTAGTTACAGCTCATAGACGTGAAAATCACGGTGAAAGAATTGATAGAATTATTGAAGCAATAAAAACACTTGCACAAAAGCATACATCACACAACTTCATAATTCCTGTTCACCCAAATCCAAACGTTAAAGAAAAAATTTATAAACACTTAGACAGAATTGAAAATATTCATTTATTATCACCACTTGATTATCCAAATCTAGTGTACTTGATGAAAAATGCTAAACTTATCCTAACAGATAGTGGCGGAATTCAAGAAGAAGCACCTTCTTTTGGCTGTCCAACACTTGTTATGAGATATGAAACAGAACGTCAAGAAGGTATTGAAGCCGGTGTTTCAACTCTTGTCGGAGCAGAATACGATAAAATCGTTAAACTTAGCGATGAAATCCTATCTAAAGACAAAGCAGAAACAAGATTGAGCGTTCAAAACCCATACGGAGACGGTAAATCATCTCAAAAAATAGAAAAACTTATTTCTGAATATTTTAATAAATAATTTGATAAAAAGAATAGGGCGAAGCCGTTGGCTTCGCCCTATTCTTTTAACTTGTCGATTTTAATATAATTATTCTTCCATAGTATCAAGTAAAATCTTTGTATATTTTGTTTTAAAGAATTCAGTATTGATATTCAATTTTGAACCGATTGCAAACAAAATTTCCAAAAATTCTTTATCTCGTTCTGTATGAGATTTCTCAAAATCTTCTAAAATATCACCCATTTGAATAAATATTTTACTGAAATAAATATTTTGAGCTTCAGAAATTTCCACCTTCATATCTAAATCTTCAATATGCTTGAAAATTTCTAAAGTTGCATCGGCTTGACTAAAATCAAAGTTTTCAGCTAAACGAGTAATATTTTGTAGCAATTTTGCTGAGAAAATTTTACTTGTTGGAGTTTTATCGATTTTAAGGTCAAGTTGTTTAGCCTCATTGTCAATATCTGCAGCTTCTTTAATTACATCGTCATCAATGTAACTTTTTGATTCTGTAAACAAGTCATTGAACTTTTTAGTCAACGCATATTGAGCAGAAATCTTGAATTCTGGAGGAATATTCAAGCCCAAAGATTGCATTTGAGCGATAGAACTTCTGCCATCATAATACATTTGTTGATATGTTTCAGAGAATTTTTCCATCTGGTCTTTCAACAACATTGCTAGAATATTCTTACGTTGCTCTGCAAAAATATCTTTTAATGTGAAATATTTTTCGCCAAAATATTCATCAATTTTTCTAATAATTTCTGTCAAAGGTTGGTCAGAGAATGTTTTAGCCAAATCTTCTTGTGTACAATAGTAGTCTTTTTCGTTTGTGAAATCTTTAATTGCACAGTGGAAATCTCCGCCTTCGTATTGAATTAAAGTAACCATTGTATCAAAAGTTTCTAATGTAATATTAGATTTGATTTCAACGTGAGCTATAACAAGATTTGTAGAACCTTTAACGATTTTTTTGTAAGCTAATTTTCTTGCAATGTAGCAGTATAAGTCTTCTTCATCATCAATATCTCTGAATAATGATAAGATTGCCCATAAAGATGCAAGTTGTTTAATACTTACAACACTTGGTCTTACGAATTTATCATAAATATTTCTACCGTTGCCGTATTCTTTAATATTACTTTCTGCTTTTTCTAAGATTGATAAAAATCCTTCTTCTAAATTTTCATCTGTGAAAGATTTAGCAAGTTGCATAGCACGAGCAGCATATTTCATAATTTGAGTTGTTTCAATACCAGAAATTTCTGAGAAGAACCAACCGCAACTTGTGAACATCAACAAGGCTTGTCTTTGAATTTCTAACAATTTCATTGCAGAAACTTTATCTTCACCAGATAAACCTTCTACAAAGTTAGCTTTTTGGTATTTTTTAACATTTAAAAGAGCTCTGTCTAGAATAACGTCAATATAATTATTTCTTGCAGTCCAAACATCTTTAAAATATTTTTTACCTTCTTTTGTATAAATTTCAACCAATTTATCACGTAAGTAATTTAAAGCTTCACGAAGAGGTTTTCTCCATTTTTGGTTCCAACCTGGGTGCCCACCTGTTGAACAACCGCAATCATCAGACCAACGACCAACACCATGGAAACAACTCCAGCTTGATGCTTGTTTAATATCAACCTCGTATTTTACACCGAATTCATCTAAAAATTCGCCATAGTTTACGATTTGGAAACCTTCATCTTTTGCTCTAACTTTTACAACATAAGCTAATGCCATATCACCAAATTTTGTGTGGTGTCCGTAGCTTTCACCGTCTGTTGCGATATTGACTAATTGAGGATAACCTCTTGTTGGAGAAACACCTTCTTTTAGTCTTCTGATAAATCTATTACCGTCTTTTAAAAGTTCATCGAATGCAACAGATTTAGAAATTGCACCGTCGTAGAAGAATAGGTCAATGTATTTACCTTTGCCGTTCTTCAAAAAGTAACGGTACGGTCTTGCAGGGTCAATGTTACCCCAGCTTACATCTTGCCAATTATCTTCATCAATTTTTTTGAATTTTAAAGCTTGATATGGAGATAAAATTGTATATTTAATACCATTATCAACTAAAACTTCTAAAGTTTCATCATCAACTGCAGTTTCTGCCAACCACATACCTTCAGGTTGTCTACCGAAACGATAGAAGAAGTCTTTAATACCCCATTTTACTTGAGTTTGCTTATCTTGATAATTTGCAAGAGGCATAATTATGTGATTGTAAACTTGAGCTAAAGCGTTACCGTGTCCGTTATGTTCAATAACACTTTCAATATCCGCTTTTATAACTCTGTCATAAGTTTGTGGTGCATGTTCTTCCATCCAAGACAAAAGTGTCGGACCAAAGTTGAAACTCATATATTCATAGTTGTTCACAACGTCTAAAATCTTATTTCTGCTATCAACAATTTTTGATACAGAATTTGGATTATAACATTCAGCGCAAACTCTCTCATTCCAATCGTGAGCAGGTGCTGCACTTTCTTGAGTTTCAATAGCCTCTAACCAAGGATTTTCTCTTGGAGGTTGGTAAAAATGCCCATGTATAGTTAAAAAATTCTTTTTATCACTCATCTAATATAATCTCCCTATATTACATAAGTGTAGCATATATGACAAAAAATTTTCTCATATATATGAATTATTTAAAAACTATTTTTTAACTTCTTTTTTCTTAATTACCGTTAAGCTTTCAACATCAACCCAAGCATCGCCTAAAGCTGAAGAGAAAACTGTGCCAGTATATTCAATAACATCACCATTGTTTAAATCAATAAATTTTTCTGCCATATCTCTTGATAAGAAATTTTTCAACTCTGACAATGGAATGTCATTTGAAACATTTGGTCTTTGAATTAAGAAAGTAATATACTTTTCAGAACTTTTCATTGCAGGTTTGTAGTCTAAACCTAGAATAGAAAATTTATCAAAGTTACCAGTAACTTTAACTTTTTTATTCAAATATTTGTCTGGGTTTTCAATCAAATCAAGAGGTGCAACGCTTACAACTTCTGTATTTTGAGCTTGCATTTGAGGTGCGTTTTGTAATTTTTTGTTCAAAACTGTTTTTTCAGTTTTTTCAACAGTTGTAACAGTAGTTTTTTGAACCTTTTGACCAGCAGCATTAACTGATAATAGAGTTGTACTAAAAGTAAAACCTAATACAAAAACAGCAACTGCAATAATTATTTTATTTTTCATTTTTAATATTCCTTTCAATTATATTTTTATTTTAACATAATAAAATTATTTTTTATTAATCATAAATCTATTCTTAAAAAAATCAATTAATAAAATAGGTATAAATTTATAAAACATCAGTAATAAAAATATCTTTGTAAAAAAAATATTGTTAAGAATTTTGTCTTTTGTAGACAGATATGATAAAATGTGTATAAATACTTGGGAAGTTAGGAAAACCAACAACAAATCGGAAAAAGGATATAGGGGTGCAAAAAGCCATGATAAGTGGGTTTAGCAACGATAAAGTTAACGTTAACATAAGATATGTTAACATGCCAACAGCCATGACTGATAGATTTGAAATCAGCCATGACACTCTTAATGTGTTCAAAATCCGATTTAACAATATATTTAAAAATGAAAAAGCAATGTACGCTACAATTGCAGTATTAATAAGCTTATTCTCACTATTAGCCGGATATACTATATATTATATTTACGATTTGTATCAATTAGACTCACACCCAATCAGTATTAAAGACGAATTTGTAGCCGATACAGGAATTGGCACTAGCGATGTTTCCGATTTAGATGTTTTATTAAGCGCCCAATATGGAGCAAATAATGTGGGTGGAGTTCCTGCACCAATCAACTCTTCTGGAGGTTATGGACAAACTCCTCCAACTGGCGACGGTGGAGTTTCTGGTGTAGCTTTCCCAAGAAAAGGTAGAAAAATTATTGAAGTTACAGATGACATAGACGATTCTGATATTTCTATCGCAACAGCCGAAAAGAAGGTCTCTTTCTCTGTATATAACAAAGAAAGAACAAATCCATTTGTACCTTACACTAACGCACTAGGCGCAACAAGAAAAGTAAGTTATCCAGAACCTGTTCCACAAGTTCCAACAGATTCCGATGCTCAAAAAGTATTAACAACAACAATTTCTGGTATCTTGTATGATCACTATAGCCCTTCTGCTATCTTGAATATACAAGGTTCTGATTACCTTGTAAAAAAAGGTGATATTATCAACAGATTTAAAATTTTAGATATCACACACTCAACTGTTACTGTAAAACTTGGTTCAAATGTTTACAGCGCAGGTGTTGGTGAACAAATCAACGGTAAATTAGAATACAATACAATTTCTAATTTAGGTAACAAGTTTGGCGGTTCTTCTGGAATCGACAGAATGATATACAATTCTAATCAAAGATTATAGGACAATAAAAAATGATAAGATTAAAGGTTAAAAATATAATAATATTTTCAATATTAACAATTCTCTTTGGGGTAGGAGTTTCAGCTTTTGCAGTAACTCAAAAACCTGTTCTTAGAGATACTAAACCAACTCAAATGAAATTGGAAGGTGATATTCAATTCACTCGTACTAATCCTAAAATTACATTGAGTTTGAGAGATTCTGATGTACAACAAGTACTTAGAATGTTTGCCGACAAAGCTGGTTTGAATATTATGTTCCACAACTCTGTTCCAAAAGACAAAAAAATCACTTTGGACTTAGTTAACGTGCCTTTAAATGATGCTTTCAAACTAGTTTTACAAGTTTCTGAATTAACATATTATATTGAAAATAAAACAATGATTGTTGCAAACGCTAAAGATGCGAAAGATTTAACATATTCAAGACACACAATGACATCTTTACCAGTAAAACACTTAGATGCAGCGTTAATTGCAAACTTTTTAAATAAAAATATTTTCAACCAAAACTTACCTGGACTTTCAACAGGTGATATCGTAACAACAAACCCACTTGATAACGAGTTATTAATCTTTGGTACAAAAAACGATGTATTAATGGCTCAAAAGATTTTGGATAAATTCGATAAAAAACCAAAATCAACAACATTTGTATTAAACCACACAACACCAAAAGAAATGGCTGATTTGATTTGTAAAATCTTAGTACCAACAACATTTGGTTCAAAAAGTGGTGGAACAGGAGGCGCTAGTGATATCTTCAACGGAAAAATGACAGGTGGTGCTGGAGGAATAAGTGGAGGTTCTGATGGCGGTTCTGCTGCTATCAAACTTGGTGAAGGTTTTGTAGCTTGCGAAATTAAAAACGACGTTAAAGCTGGAAATTTTTCATCATTTCCAACTCAATCACTAACTGTTTCTTATTATCCACAAATCGGGACTATCAACGTTATTGGTGGTAACGATAACCAAATTGAAACAATTAGAGAATTCGTAGAAGAACACGATAAAAAACAATTAATGGCATATCTTGAAATTGCCATTGTTGAATCAAGTGAAAACGGTTCTAAACAACTTACAAACCAATGGGCATACGCTAATGGTAAAACTATGGTAACAATGAACGGTGGTTTTGCTACAACTATTTTACTTAGAGGAAATGTTCCACTTCTTGACCCATCAAGAGTTTTAGGAAACTATCCAACAACTATTGAATGGGCAGTTAACTACTTGTTATCAAATACAAAAGGTAAATTGTTATCAAACCCACGTATCTTAGTTACAAATGGTCAAACTTCCACAATTGACTTAACAGAAGACTACATCAAAAAAGTTACAACAGATTCTGCAACAAACTCAACAACAACTGGATCTTATAAATTATCTAAAAATTACGAAATCGGTGATGATAAAGGTTTGAAATTCACAATTACACCTCAAATCAGCCCAGAGGGTTATGTTACATTTAACATCAATCCAACATACACAGTTGTTGCTGGTCAATTGGGTGAAGGTGATGATGTAGAAGCAACTTTACTTGCAAGAAGAAATCTTGATTTGAAAAATATCCGTGTAAAAGACGGTGATACTTTAATCTTAGGTGGTCTTGTTAACGAACAAGAAACAAAAGGTATTTCTAAAATTCCTATCCTAGGTGATATTCCTGTAATTGGATTTTTCTTCAGATCTTCAAATCTTTCAAGAAGTAAATCTGAATTTATCGTAATGGTAACACCAAGAATTATCTTCGACGAAGAAGATATTGAAACATACAAAAAAATTCCAAAAACTAGAAGAAGTAGTGAACTATAATGGACGAGAAAATACAAAAATTAAAAGCTAATATAAATAAGGCTGTAGTATCAAAATTTGATATTTCAAAGCTAAAAGAGTTGCAATTTTTGCCAATCAACACAAAAAATACAACTTTATTTGCGGTGGGCAATCAACATACACACAAGCAAGCGGCTGGCGAATTAGTTAAAACAGTTTGTGGTTGCGAAACTCAATTTATATTTTTACCAAACGAAGCTTTTGATGAACTTTTTTCTTGCATAGCCGAAGAACACAAACCTGAACCACAAGTTATTGATGAAGAGGAAAAAGTTAAAGAGGTTAACGCTCAACAACAAACAGCAAGTACTAATCCTTCAAAACAAACTCCTAAAACTTTTTCGGAAATGAACAAAATGGTTGGGGATTTGTTCTACCACGCAGGAGAAATCACTGAAGTTCAACTGGCAGAAGCTACTGAAGATTCTAAAAAGAGAATGGAACCTATTGGTACAACTCTTTACAGAATGGGCTATATTTCTTTACCTCGTTTGAAAACAGCTCTTGCAGAAGTTTTTGAACAAGAAGTTGTTACAGCGGAAATGTTTAAAGACTTGGATAAAAATATTAAACTATTACCAGAAGATTTTATCAGAGAAAATAAAATCTTACCAATGTTTTCTGACGGAAAAATCTTGAAAATCGGTTTAGTAGAACCTTATAACACAAGTTCACTAAAAGAAATTGTATACATTACAGGTCAAAATCCTAAGCCATATATCATTACGTCTTTTGAATTTGAACAAACAATTGATAAATATTTTTCAAAAGAAAAGAAACAATCAGAAAACATCTTACGTAAATTGGAAGCAGAAGCGAGCCAATTAAGCGTTGAAGATTCTCTATGGGAACAAATTGATAAAGAATTACAAGAAAACTCTAGTACAGTAGCTGAATTCGTAACAAAAATTTTGACAGATGCAATTGATTTAAAAGCATCAGATATTCACATTGAGCCACGATTAAAAAACCACGTTGTAAGATACAGAATTGATGGTATTTTAAGACACGCTCTTGATTTGCCTGCAAAAATTGAACAACCAGTACTTACACGTTTCAAGGTTCTATCAAGAATGAACATCGCTGAGCATAGAAGACCTCAAGACGGTACTTTTACTATTTCATACAAAGATAAAGAATACGATTTCCGTATCAACTCTTTGCCAGTATCTAACAAAGAAAAAATGGTAATCCGTGTACTTGCTCCGGCAGTTACATTAAATTCTTCTGAAAAAGAAATCAAGTTACTTGGTGCAAGCCAAAAAGACCTACAAAAGATAAAAAAACTTATCTCATGCCCGAACGGAATTATTTTAACATCAGGTCCTACAGGTTCAGGTAAAACTACAACTTTATATTCAATCTTAAAGAATTTGAATACAGAAGCTGTAAATATTACTACAATTGAAGACCCGATAGAAATTAAACTTGAAGGTGTAAACCAATCTCAGGTTAACGTAAAAGCAGGTATTACGTTTGCATCATGTATGAGAGCAATTTTAAGACAAGACCCTGATATCATACTTGTCGGTGAAATCCGTGACTACGAAACACTTGAAGTTGCGATTTCTGCTGCACTTACTGGGCACTTAGTATTAAGTACAGTCCATACAAATTCTGCAGCATCAACTCTTACTCGTTTAATCGAAATGGGCGCAAAAGATTATCTTGTATCTTCAACATTAATGGGTGTAATCTCTCAAAGACTTGTAAGACACCTTTGCGCTGATTGTAAAGAAGAATACTATCCAACACATGATGAAGCTGCTCAAATATTCAACGACGAAGAAGATATTCAAAAATTAATGGCAACAAAATTGTACAGAGCTAAAGGTTGTGGACAATGTGATATGACAGGTTATAAAGGTCGTATGGGAGTTTATGAAATTCTTCCTATATCTAAAGAAATTAGAAAATTAATTTCTCAAGGTGCACACGATATTGAAATTGAAGATGCAGCTATCGCTACAGGTATGAAAACATTAAGTCAATCTTGCTTAAATCACATACTAAATGGTGAAACTACAATATCAGAATACGTGAGAGTTCTAGGTTTAGTTAACGAATAGGATTTAGCAAATGCCAATATATAGTTACACAGCATTAAAAAATAAAGATGTAATAAAGGGAACTCTTGAAGCCAATAACCACAAAGAGGCAAGAGACCTTATCCGTAAGATGGGATATATTCCTACAAAGATTATGGAAACAGGCAAGGGCGGAGAAGCTGAAAAAAAAGTTGATTATAAAAAAATCAATAAATTAAAGCTTAGTGAAAGAGTAGAATTCACATCGACATTTCAAATTCTTGTTCAATCAGGTATTCCGGTAATTGAAGCCTTGATGTTTATTGAAAACGATGCTTCAAATAAAAAGTTAAAATCGGTAGCACAAGAACTTAGACGACAAATTATGTCAGGTTCAACATTTGCTGATACCGTTGCCAGATATCCTGAAGTTTTTGGACAAATTTATATCGGTCTTGTAAGAGCTGGTGAAGATGCCGGTGAACTTGAAAAAACAATGGAACGTCTACTTGAACTTTTAAAAAAAGAAGAAAACATCAGAGGTAGAGTAGTCGGAGCATTGATGTATCCGGTATTCGTAATCCTTTTGGCAATGGTTGTAACAACTGTTATGTTAGTATTCGTATTCCCTGCATTCGCAGAAATGTTTGAAACTATGGATAAAGAATTGCCTTGGATTACTAGAGCATTAATGGATATGGGCGTATTCTTAAAAACTTATTGGCCAGCAATTCCGGCTATCTTTGGTACAGTAATTTTTGGAAGTATGTTCTTACTAAGATGGACACCTTCCAGAAGATTTATTGATAAATATTCACTAAAAATACCTTTGATTAATCAATTAATACAATTTTCAAATTTTTCAAACTTCGTATCAGTAATGCAAGTTGCATATGATGCAGGTATTCCTGTAGTTGACTGCTTATACCTATCAAATATTACATTAACAAATTCAGCATTAAAAGATAAAATCAGTTTGGCAACTGCTGACGTACAACAAGGTAAACACTTATCTGTTGCATTGAGAGCAACAAAAGCTATTCCTAATATGATTTTATTTATGATTGCGACAGGTGAACAATCAGGTCGTTTAGGTGAAATGATGTTACAAGCAACTGTATTTATCGACAAAACTTTAGACAAAATTATTGATACAATGACAAAAGCAATTGAGCCGATTATGCTTATCGTAATCGGTGGTATCGTATTGGTACTAGCTTTAGCATTGTACTTACCACTATTCCAATCTTACGAAATCTAAGATATAATAAACAAAACAATGAAATAAACAAAATAATGAAAGGATTTATAAATGACAGGACAATTATCTGCAAATGACTTCAACTCAGGAGTTTGGTCAGAAAGAGTTTTAGTAATAACTCAAGATTATGAAATTAGAGGTTCAGTTTTTATGCCAAAAACAGGTAAAAGAAATCGTGTACTAAGCGATATTCTTAATGGTGTAAAAAAGTTCGTTGCAATTAAAAACTGCGAGTTGAGAAATAGATTAATTCCTAACAAACCCGCAGAATTTCATGATTTTATTCAATTAAATCTAAGATCAATAGTTATTTTACGCCCATTGAAAGAAAGCGATTTAAACCCTCAATAGCCAGGATATAACTATTCATACCGAAGCCACAAATTTGACCTAAACACACAGGTGCAATCATTGATTTGTGTCTAAATTCTTCACGAGAATGAACGTTAGAAATATGAACTTCTACAACAGGAATCTTAACGCTTGCAATTGCATCTCGTAGAGCAATGCTCGTGTGCGTGTAAGCACCAGCATTAAAGACAATACCATTCACATCTGCTTGTTGAATTTTGTCTATTAAATCACCTTCGTGGTTTGATTGGTAAAATTCTACTGAAGCACTAATTTTATTACAATAATTCTCCACCAAATCTTGTACATCATTTAGAGTATTTTTTCCATAAATTTCAGGTTCTCTTTTACCCAACATGTTCAAGTTTGGACCGTTTAAAACAAGTAATTTCATACATTTCTCCGATTTTTGTTTACAGAAAAAATTTATCACAAATAAAATAAAAATAAAAATAAAAAATATAATACCTATAAAAATTTTAAGAGCTATGTTAAGATATATTACACGAACGTATTAAAATTTAAGAGGTAGATATGGAAAATAGACGTTGGTATGACAAAGATCCAATTTTAAGAGAAGCATTAGATCTTTTAAAATTATCACCAGCAAAGACAAAAGATGAAGCAGCAGAGTTTATTTTACAGTTACAAAACCAAGTTGCATCAGAGGTACTTGAGCACGTTTATGATATGATGGAGAAGTATCAAGGCAAAGGAAATCGTTGGTACGATTCTGACCCTGTTATAATGAAAGCGATAGAATTATTAAGATTAGCTCCTGCTAAAACTCAAAGAGAAGCTGCATTAAAAATTTTATTAGCAATTGAAGAAAATGATTTTTCAAAATTTAAACTACAATTAAAAAAAGATGAAGCATAATGAAAGACGTACAAAATTCAACAGATAAAAGAGGTATCGACATTCAAAAAGTAGGTGTTAAAGATGTCGAATTACCATTAATAATACAACGCAAAAATGATACAGACAGTGTGGTTTGGGCAAAAGCAACTGCAAGTGTTTCTTTACCAAAAGACTACAAAGGCACACACATGTCTCGTTTTATAGAAGTTTTAACAGAATGGCGCAACAAAAATATGCTTGGCGTTGATATAAAAGGTTGCCTAAAAGAAATCGTTGAAAAACTTGATGCTAAAAGCGGAGAGCTTGTTTTTGAGTTCAAATATTTCATCGACAAACTATCTCCAGTATCAAAATTAGTTTCTCCAATGTGCTATGATTGCTCATTTACAGGAACTTATTATGATAATGAGTACAAATTTTATTTAGGCGTAAAAGTGCCTGTAACAACATTATGTCCTTGCTCAAAAGAAATTTCTGATAATGGAGCTCATAACCAAAGAAGCATTGTATCTTTAAAAATCAGTTACGATGAAAACGCTCATATTTGGATAGAAGATTTGGTTAAAGACATTGAAACATGTGCATCTAGCGAAATTTATTCATTGCTAAAAAGAGAAGATGAAAAATTTGTAACAGAGCAAGCTTATAACAATCCTAAATTCGTAGAAGATTTACTAAGAGACGTCATTATAAAAGTTAAAGAAAAACCAGAAATTAAGAGTTTTGAACTATCTTGCGAGTCTTTTGAAAGTATTCATAACCACTCTGCGTGGGCTTACCAAAAAGAAGATTTATAATACTTAACTTTAATTGATTTTATTTTATTCTTATCCTATAATGTACCATATACAATAGGGATTAGATTTTACATGAATAGCAATCGTTTAAAGGAAAAAGACGAATATAGCGTATTTTTAAAGCATTTGCAAGAAGAAAAAGAAGAGACTTCTGGATTTGCTAAAATTATGCTTATTATAATATCAATAGTATGCGGTGTAGTAATAGGATTTTTACTACTTAGTGATACAGCAATCGTTTCAAACACAAATGAAAATGGCGAACAAACAGAAAAGTCATGGTTTGCAGAATTTTTATCAAAATTTTCATTTAAAAAGAATGACAAACAACAATTCACAATACCATTATTCACAAGAAGACAAACAATCTTGCTTGTAGGTACAGATGCTAACAAAAACGCTGCTGACCCTTGGATTGGAACAAGAACTGATACTATTATTTTATTAAATGTTGACCCTAAAACAAAATCAGTAAACGCTATTTCTGTACCAAGAGATAGTAAAGTTTATATTCCACACGACCATGGCATTCAAAAAATCAACGCAGCACACGCTATTGGAGGAATTGATTTAACTAAAGAAACATTAGAAGAAACTTTAGGTATCAAAATCAACCACTACATCATGGTAAACGATGCGGCTGTTGAAAAAGCTGTTGATGCGTTAGGTGGCGTTCCAATCTACGTAGAAAAAGAAATGCACTACCACGATTACTCTGGTAACTTGCACGTAAACTTACATAAAGGTTTGAATATTTTAGACGGTAGAAATGCAGTTGGATATTTGAGATTTAGAAAAGACGGCTTAGGTGATATCGGTAGAACTCAAAGACAACAATGGTTCTTGAGAGGTTTACTAGAAAAATTACAATCACCTCAAGCTATTCCAAAAATTCCAGAATTGATTAACACTGTTACAACATACGTAAAAACAGACTTATCATTATATGAAATATCACAGTTGGCTTCATTATCTAAAAACATTGATATGAACAAAATTGAGGTTGCAACTCTTCCTGGTGCACCTAACCAAAAAGGTTCTATCAGTTACTGGATTTTAGATCCTGAAAAAACTCAAGAAGTTATTAATAGAATGATTTATAGAGATAAAGCCTCTCTAGACAATAATCACATTGTTGGCGGTATCATTTACGCCTCTAAAAAAGCTGATCAAGCTGAACAAATGAAGGCTGAAATGGAAGAATTAGGAATGACAGTTTCATGCTTCTATAGAGCAGATATTACTCATTCACAATTCATCGCCCAATCATCTTCTATTTC